>ENA-ORXU01000005-ORXU01000005.1-marine-metagenome-genome-assembly--contig:-NODE-5-length-280870-cov-16.452084_pt1 | contig 280870 bp, 241 predicted proteins | sample MGYA00237869_ERZ511484 | MGnify/ENA metagenome assembly ERZ511484 | reverse complement strand
GTGTTCAAGCAGGCACGAAAGCGGCGGCGGACGAAGAAATCGCTGTGGGAGAAGATGAGGTCGGCGATGGAGCTGTTCCGCATTCCGGACTGGGAAACGATGATGGCACTGATGATCGACCCGGACACGGTAGATATAAAACTCGACCCGGAAACTGGATAATCATAGAAGTAATCCGCTCACCCTCGGCCCACCTTAAAAGGAAAACCCTCGCTCGATCCTTCATGCTTGTCCTGACCGGCCATCGGATAGCCGCAGTGGGTCCGTGCCTGCAATGAAACCACGCCGGTTAGCCGCTGAATGACTCAGCTCGCCGGGAACTGCTGGGGTGCGGCGAAGCATCGCGATGAGAAGGAGTTCGCCGAGGGCGGACCCGAGCACGACTGAAAAGGCTGATTCCAATACCAGACCGCCGCTGGGCATCACTGGGACGGTCGCCTTGATCGCGTAAATGTTGAGGCGACGCGATAGGCCGAAACGGTTGTGGACGCCAATATCCCGGCTCACCCGAAACTGATCATCGAAAAGAAAACACTACGAGCCCCGTCGCGACTGACATCGGGATCAAGACGTCCCCCGATTCGAACCGGCCGAGGGAACGGACGAGTGCCCACCCGAACTTCGTCCGCTCAGGGTCTAGCTAGCTGAGACAGACAGGTTGGTGAGAAGCAAGCTATCGCGCTACTTGGGTGAGTAGGCCGAGGGGGCAGTTCCTTCGGCTTACTCACCCAAGTCGCGCTTTGTCCGCAGCGGCTTGTTCTTGGTCTCCGACGGTTCGCTGGCGTCCATTCCGGAGTCGCGCCAGCGGGAACTCGAGCGAGTCGAATACGGGCGACGATGCCGAGCGCATCATGATCGCTTTTAGCGTGTCCAACGGCGGTGCCGGGCTCTCATGCACGCCGCTCGTTCACCGTGCCGCGCTGGCGGCCTGCGATGCGACAGGAGATCAGGAAACTGGCCGTGAATACGACCGCTGCAACCACCGAACTCGCCCAGAGATAATGAATTAGTGACCAGTCGAAGGCGACCGCCAGGCCGATCGCCGCACAGCCGCCGCCGAAAAGGGCGACGTTGACGTGAAAACTCGCCCGTTTCTCGTAGGTGTTCAGCAGGCTGTCCACCGATCCAGCCAACAGCTGAAAGGCCGCGGCGACGGTCGTGATCACGAGAACGGGGGCCAACTGCCCCCACCCGTCGCCGAACAGGCGCGGATAGAGCTGCTCGGGGAACAGCGCGACGACGACGACGGCCGCGATGCCCGCGATCGCCGCGATCGAGCCGACGCGCGTGAAGGTCGAGTGCAGCGCACCTGGCTGCATGATGCTGGCGCGCAACACGTTGCTCATCCCGTTGCCGAGGACGCGAACCGGTGCGCGGGAGATCCGGTTGGCGACGACCACGAGTCCCGCGAGTTCGGGCCCGTACAGCCACGCGCTGCCCAGCACGGTGATGTTCGACGAGAGGAGGGCGAGCAATCGGGCGGGCACGAGGAAGCAGAGGTCGTCACGGTACCGGCGCACGACGTCGCCCAACGTCCCGAGCGGGTCGAAGTGCGCCCGTCCGCGAAGCAGCAACAGTCCGCTGGCCGCCGACAGGACATAGGCGGTCGCCTGCCAGAACATGAGAGCGTTGCCGAGCGCGAGACGCTCGCCCCACAGCGCGCCGCCGATGAAGATGCTGACCGGCAGGAGATTCTGGAGCGCGATGGCCCGGAAGCGGTTTTCTCTGTTCAGGTACAACGTCGTCGTCGTCCAGACAGCGTGCGAGACGGCGAAGGCGAGGGCCGACACGACTGTCGGGTCGGAACGCGCGACGGCGAGGGCGAGGACCGGAACGGCGAGGATGCTCGAGCCCAGCAGGATGATCTGGAGGCAGCTGCCGAGCAGTGCCTGCGGACGATCCGACAGGTGCAGCGAGTGATCGAGCCGCAGCGAGACCGCCACCGAGGCGACGAGCGCGAGCGCCGCGGCGGTGCCGAACACGCCGAAGGCCGCCTCGTCGTGGCGATGCATCAGCAGCGGGGTGCTGGCGAGCAGGAGTAGCTGCGCCACGGCGGTCGAGCCGAGGATGTTACCGAAGGCCGACAGGGTCGACGAGGCGGAGCGGGCGGTCATCGGCGAGACGTCACGAGCGTGCGACAGGCTCGGCCGCAACCTGCGCGTCCGGCGCCTCGTCCTGACCCGCGTTCGCTATCGCGAATCTGCCGTCGGCGACGTCGAGCCGTCCTCGTCCCTGTACGTGAGTGTCGAGCCTGTTCGCGACCTTGATGACGACGGTCCTCTCTCGCGGATGCCGGTTCGGCTCGAGCGCGCCTCGGGGGGGCGGAATCATACCGTTGCGGGACCGGCGGTGTGCCAGATGCGACAACCGGAGTTGGCAGCCGTCGGCCGGCCGGAGCGGAGGTCCGTTCTTGCCAGCGGCGTTGTCGGCTCGCGTGGAGGCAACTCGACGACCGGCAGGCGGTATGACGCATCGACGCTCGGCGCGAAGCGTTCGAACGTTGTGAACCCCTCCAGACAGTCCTCGGAATCTCGACTGGCCGGTCTTTTGCACGACCGGTATAATCTCGCCGCTCTACAACGAACGGACGGGTGTTCCTCACCCCGACTTCCAGGAGGCATTGCGTGCGATATTTCGCAGACGTCGCTGTCGAGGCCGCTACCCGTGCGGGCCAGCATCTCGTCAAGAATTTCAGGAATCATCAGGCGTCCGTCTACGGCGCCAACATCGCGTCGGTCTCGAATCGCTCGCTCTCCAAGGCCGTCACCTCCAACAACGATCACGAGGCCGACGAAATCGTCATCGGGCTGCTGCGCGAGCAGTGTCCCGAACACAACATCCTCACCGAGGAGACCGGGCTGATCGACAACGGCAGTCGCTACACCTGGATCATCGACCCGCTCGATGGCAGCAGCAACTTCCTCAACCACAATCCGTTCTTTTCGGTTTCGGTGTGCCTCGCCTACGACGACGAGCCGATCACCGGCGTCATCTTCTCGCCGTTTCTGGAAGAACTCGTCGTCGCGCGAAAGGATCAGGGCTGCACGATCAACGGGCGTCCGGCCTCGGTCTCGGGCACCGAGACATTCGAGAAGTCGTACATGGTCGGGTGTCCCGGGGGCGAGAAGAACAACGTGCGATTCGCCGAGATGGAATACGCGCTTCATCGCCGGATCAAGGACTTTCGCAAGATCGGATCCGCTGCGATCGAGTGCTACATGGTCGCGGCCGGTCGCGTGGACGGATTTACCACGCTCAACATCTCTTCCTGGGACGTCGCCGCCGGCGTGCTTTGCGTGCAGGAGGCCGGCGGACGAGTCACCGACTTTCACGGAAACCCGTGGACGCTCGAGCAAACCGACCTGCTCGTCTCCAACGGGGTCGTCCATGACACGATCCTGGAAACACTCGGCGAGGCTGGCATCCCGCAGCTCCCGACGGTCCCGTTGACCGCCTGACGGCCGTGTACAAGATACTCGATCGCGAGAGCCTCCCCGACTACCTCCGGCAGATCCCCGAGGTGGTGGCCATTCTCGGCAATGACGAGCCCGACATCGTCGAGATCGGCGACGGCAATCTGAATTTCGTGTTCAAGGTCGCTCGCCGCGACGACCCGTCGAAGGCGGTCATCGTCAAGCAGGCGGTTCCCTACCTGCGGATGGTGGGCGAGGAGTGGCCCCTCGGCCGCGACCGCATGACGTACGAGATTCGGGCGCTCACGCTCTACAACGAACTCGTGGGCGACTACGTGCCGACGATCTACCACGCCGACGAGGAGATGAGCACGCTCATCCTGGAGTATCTCGGTAATCACCGCATCCTGCGGACCGGGATGATTGAGGGCATCCGATACCCGCTGGTCGCCGAGCACATCGGTGAGTTCCTCGCGCAGACACTGTTCAAGACCAGCGCCTGGTCGATGCCGAGTATCGAGCGGCGTCAGCTCATGGATCGCTTCACCCTGAATGCCGAGCTGTGCAAGCTGACCGAGGACTTCGTCTTTACCTTTCCCTACATGCGGCACGAGTCGAATTATTCGAATCCGGCCACCGATGCGTGGGCGCGCGACAACATCCACACCGACTCGGCGTTCAAGCTCGATGTGCTCGCGTTCAAGGACCTGTTCGTCAGCAAGACCGACGCGCTGCTCCACGCCGACCTGCACACCGGCTCGCTCATGGTCAACGCCGATGAGAGCTTCATCATCGACATGGAGTTCGCCTACTTCGGCCCGTTCGGATTCGACGTCGGCAAGATCATCTCCAATTTCCTCCTGTGCGCGACCTCCCACCTCCATCGCAGCGACGACGACACGTATCGACGATGGTGCATCGATCAGATCGCGACGATCTGGACCACGTTCAGCCATCGGTTCGATTCGCTCTGGATCGCCGCGACGGACTCCGCGACGGACTCCGCGATGTTGCGCGACGGTCTGCTCACGGACGAGGAGTTCGCGACGCTTCGATCCGGTTTCATGCAGAACCTTCTGCAGGAGTCGGCCGGTTTCGCCGCCTGCTCGATCGCTCGCCGCACGCTCGGCATCGCAGGCGTTGCCGACATTCGCGACATCGACGATCTCGAGGTTCGCTCGAGGCTCGAGATTTCGAACCTCCGGCTCGCCAAGGCCCTCATGTCGGCTCGTCACGAATTGCTCTCGATCGACGATCTCTCCGCTCTCGTCGATACGCACTTTGACTCGCCGTTTGCCGATTCGGCGTAACGTTTTTCTCGAGGAACCCTCATGTCCAAAGGACTCATCGGCATCATCCCGGCTGCAGGCAGCGGGATTCGCGCGCGGCCCTACACCTACGAGATGCACAAGGGCATGTTCCTGCTCGACGGCAAGCCGAACATCGAGCGCCATGTCGATCTGATGAAGGAGATGGGGATCGAGGAGATCGTCATCGTCCTCGGATACATGAGCGAGACCATCCAGGACCATTTCGGCGACGGCTCGAATTTCGGCGTTCGCATGCAGTACGTGCAGAATCAGCACCTCGACAAGGGGTGGGCGTGGTCGGTATTGCTAGCGAAGCCGTTCATGGCCGGACGGCACGGGCTGGTTGCACTGGCGGACGAGTTCTATCTCGACACGAACCTCCCTTCCATCGTCGACTTCGACTACCAGGCCCACTCGGCGGTGGTGGCCGTCCAGTCGGTCGATGATCCGGCGCTGATTCGGAAGAACTTCTCGGTCGAGCGTGACGGCTCGCGGATCATTCGCCTGGTCGAGAATCCGGTATCGACCCCGAACGATCTGCTCGGCATGGCAATGTTCGTCATCAACCCCGACGTGCTGGTCGAGCTCGAGGCCGCCTTCGATGGCGGGGTTCCGTCGCTAGACTTCGTGACCTTCGTCGACGACCTCATCCGCGCCGGCCATGACGTGGGAGCCTTCGATGTCGACGGCACGTACATCAACCTCAATGACGTGACGAGCATGGAGAAGGCACAGGACGCGGTGATTCGTAGCCGACTCGACCGCGAACCCGATTCCTGAGACATCGCGCGGTCAGGCGCCGAGACGAGCGTAGGCGTCGGCGAGCGAACCGGGAAAGTGGTCAGGACCTTGCTCGATGGCAGCTAGGCGAATCGTCGTGTGCGACTGCCCTTCGGAATCGGCCGCCACCGTGAGCCGAGCGCGGGTTTGCGCCGGAACGCTCCGGCGGAACGCTGACGCCGGGCCCAGGCGGGTCTTCCCGCTTCCGATCGGTCGACGGAGTATCGTCGGGTCACCATTACGGGGTCTTTCGCCGACATGAATGTACCGTCGACCACGATCGTCCTGCTGGGACTGCTTGCGGGCTGCAACAACGGCTCCGACGACTCGCCGGATACGGTCCGCGCATCCGCCGAATCGACGGCCTCCGGCGATGGCGGCTCCACGGACGTCACGGCCTTCGGTGACGGTGCGCCGTCGGTAACGGGCGACGCCCACGCGCGCGATCCGGTCATCACGATGGACAATCACGTCGAGCTGCTGGGCAACGTCTTCGGGATCTTCTCCGGAGACGTCTATCTGGACGACCTGCTCACGGCACCCGACCATTCGAATCCGGCCTATGCCGGCAAGCCCGATATCGACCAGGAGGGCAGTCTTGTCTCGCCCCCCGTCGACATCGTGTGCAGCAACGGCGGCGCAGCGTCGTTCGTGCCCGAAAGCGATGGTCTCTTTTTCGATTCGACGGCTTCCTGGAACTTCGCGTTCGACAACTGTCAGGATGGCGATCGATTGCTTGACGGGGACCTCCAGCGCGAGATCTTCGAGTCCATCTCGCTGGAGTCGAGCGGCTTTACCAGTGAATCGCAGACGCAGCTGAAGCGCTTTGCGGGCTCGCTGGAGCGCACTCGCATAGGCAGATTCGCGTTTCTCCATACCGAGGCCGTGAGCTTCAGCCTCGCCGGTCCGATGGATGCGCTGTCGATCTCGGAAGCCACCACTCGTCTCGACACGGATTCGAACTTCGGGAGGATGAGCGGCAGTTTCACCGTCGTGGCCGGCTGGACCGACGGGCAGCCGATCGACGTCGAGGTCACCGAGGAGTTCTTGCAGGACGAGGATCCGGGTCTCGACGGCCGCGGAATGAAGTTCGACATCGGGCAGATCGAGCTGCTTGCCGGTCCCGACAATCGGCTGGTCCTGTCGGCCGGTACCGGCGATCTCGACACGGTGGAGATCACCGTGACGGCCGATGGGACGAGCGAGACCTTCGCCACGTCCTGGGACCCTTGGGTCGAACGCTTCTTCTTCGACTCCGAGTCCGGTTACTGAGCGATCGGACACGACGTCGTCGGTTGGCTTCGCGTCGAGTCGATCGCGCGGATCGGCAACGTCTCGGGCGCCGGATGAGGCGCGACGTCGGCAGGCATGCCGACCGTGATGGGGAGCGACCTGGGCGCTGGTCGGTTCTAAGTGACAGTGCGGTCAGGTCTGTGTCGGTTCCCACCCATTCTTCGCCGGATAGGTCACCGTGTCGGCCGGGGTCGCCGTCCTCGTAGGGCGTCGGCGTGTCGTACATGAAATGGATGTCTTTATGGCCTGTCGTCGATGCATGCCCGGGCTCACGCTCGGGCCGATCCTTGTTTCCGCGGCGTTCGTCGCCGCTCCAGCGTCGGCCGACGGACCTTCGGTGCGGCGCCTGTTGTCCGTCGAGGTGTCACAGGCGCAGCAGATGGTTCAGCAGACGCCGATCGATACCCGTGACGGCTACCTCTACACCGCGAACATCGAGCCGGGGCCGAACGGAGATTCGGACGACACGACGCTGCGCACCGTGCTCAGACAGGGCAAGCGCGGCTGGGACGGACGCTTCGACTGGACGTCGGTCGAGCTCGAAAGCCGCACCATGGCCGATCCTTATCACACGGCACCGGCCATCGGCATCGATCGGGGTGGGCACGTGCACGTCGCCTACAACATGCACAACACACCGTGGCAGTACGCGCGTAGCGAGGAACCGCACGACATCCGCTCCATCGCGTTCCGTGGTCAGGTCATGACGCGCGAACTGATCGACCGGGCCTTCTACGCGAACAAGACCTCGTTTCCCACCCTCGGGACGGGAGAGATTCCGGGCAACCTCGTCACGTATCCGGCCTTCGTCCGTGACCGCGCCGGCGAGTTGCACGTGAGCTACCGCTTTGCCGCCCGTCCGGCGCGTGGCTTCACCAAGCGGACCTTCAGCGGCGGGGTCGCGCGCTACGATCTGGCGTCGCGCAGCTGGCGTGCCATCGGCGGGGCGGAGACCCTGTCAGAGAACGACTTCGACCCGCGCCCCGACGTGCCAAGCGAATCGATCTCCATCGCCGGCCAGCAGCACTGGACCGTGTACCACCCGGACCTCGCCTTCGACGGCGCGAATCGGCTACATGCCACCTTCTTCTGGCGACCGGGCCGCGGCGGCGGTGACCTGAGCCGGCCCTGTCACGTGATCGTGCAGGCGGACGGCACGTTCATCGACGCCAAGGGGCGAACGCTCGATCCACCGCTCAGGCCGTCGGACTGCGGCAACATGGGTTTCTCGGATTGGCGGTCGTTCTACACCATCGCCGCGTTCAAGACGAGCAACGCGGGCGTGCCTCACGCCTTGCTGAGTCCGCGCGGCGAGAGCCGTCAGATCCTCCGTCTGGAGGGCACGACGTGGGTTCGCGAGCCGGCGCCTTACGGTGCGACCGAGATTTTCTTCGATGCGGACGACACGCTGTACGCCATCGCGAGCGGTCTGCGCATCCTGAGGCGCCGCGCCGGCGATGTCGACTGGGAGCTGATTCACAAGACGCCGGGCGGAGGGGACTGTTACCCGCGGGCGGTCGTGGACGAGGAGAAGCGCAACGCCTACATTCACACTCAGTCCTGCGATCTCGAGCGTGTGAACATCTACGCGATCGACCTGTAGGCTTCGATGCCGCGTCCGGGGTGTCCCGGCGCCGGCTGAACGAGCCCGGAATCGGACCGCCATGACGTCGAGGTCGACGTGCGACACCCCCGTGGGGCTGTTGCCCTGTGCCGGGCACGCACGACGCCTCGCGCTGACGACCGGAAGCAAGGAGCTGCTGAGGGTGCCGGATGTCGGCGGGTTCGGCGATGTCCCGGTCATCACCTATCTGCTCCGCCAGTTCAGGGACGCGGGGGTGCGAGAGGCCGTGCTCGCGCGACGCGAGTGCAAGACAGATCTCGCGGCGCACTTCGCGGCGACGAACAGCTCGGACATCGACGTGCACGATCTGGTGGTCGAACCGACGGCCGGTTCGGCGCACACCTTGTCGCGCGCCGCGTCCTCGGTGCCGGACCGCACGGTCGTCAGCGGTTTTCCCGACATCATCCTGACCCCGCCGAGCATTGCCCGGGATGCGCTCGCGCAGCTGGCAGCGTGCGAGGCGGATGTCTGCCTGGCGCACATTCCGATTCCGGCGCACGAGCGGGACGTCTGGGACATGTCGACATTCGAGGGCGCCCGGGTCGTCGGTATCACCATGACACCGGGCGAGGCCGACTATCGGGTCGCTTGGGTGCTCGCCGTCTGGCGGCCGAGCTTCACGGCGTATCTCGCCGCCTGGATCGCCGAACACGATGCGTCGTCACGGGCTGCGGAGGGGGAGGTGTCGCTCAGCGACGCGCTGCTCGGGGCGATCGAGGCGGGCCTGCACGTGACCTCGATCGTGGAGCCGACCGGCTTCGGGCTCGACGTCGGTCAGCCGGAGCGACTCGCCAGCGCGCGCTCCCTGCGCCCGACGCGCTGACGGACCTCAGGACTCCGGCAGCTCCTCGCGGTTCTTGTAGACGCACATGTCGGCGAAGCGGGCATGCACCTCGTCCGCGGGTGACCATTGATCGGTATTCCCGCCGTGGAACGACGAGAATTGCACCTGGTCGATCGCCGGGCCTTCTCCGGCGGACTGCCATTGAATACCGTCGCGCTCGAACAGCAGTTCGTCGTCGATCCAGATTTCGATCTTGCCGTCCTTCGCGCTCAGCTCGGAATTGGTCGTCAGGCGCATCTTGGCCCGAAACCATTCGCCCGGCGATATCGTGAAGCCCGGCAGCTCGAACTCGTCGCCGTAGGGGAGGTTCTGTGTGCGATCGACGGAGTACACGTAGACGCCGACGCTCGCGGTACCGTCGCCCTTGCCCTTCCAGATGAACCGCGCGGAGAACCCGTCGTCGGCGATCTTGCCGCCTGTGGGCGCGCTGCCGCCAGCGAGCCCGAACCCGAACTTGCCGCTTTCGACCTCGCCGCCCCATTGAAAGCCGGGCTCGAAATAGGCCGAGTGCTCGACCTCGTAGGTGCGACGGGGCGGAAGGTTCATCGAGGCGACCACCCGCTCGCTGCCACGGCTGCTCGGGACGAAACGTTGACGCAGCGCCGGCCGATCTTCCGGCCCGTCGACCACCGCCAGGAGATTCGGGTTGGTGGTGTACCGGAGTGGCCCTACCCAGGCCTTGAGGCTGGCGTCGTCGATGACCCCGAACTCGACCGGTGAATCGGGCAGGCGAAGGCAGAGGACCTTGTCCGCAAAGGGTGTCTTCGCCAGCGTTCGTTCCAGCAGGGAGCCGGGGCCGACCATCTGATCGACCAGGCCGATCTCGGAGGCCGCGTGGCCGGGCGCCGCGGTGGCGAGGGTGAAAAGAAGAACAACAGCAGGTGTGGGCACGCGCATCGTTCGTTCTCCTGGGCTAGTTCGCGCACTTGGCATCATTCCCTCATGGCGAGTATCGTCGGACTCCGTGCAGTGTGCGGCAGGCAGCGCGCGGGATGATGAACAATGGTCACGGATGCGGCCTGTTTCGCGGAAACACCTCGCCGGCTTCGTGCAGGCTCGACGTCTCCGGCAAGGCACGGATCGACATTCATTGTTTGAAGACGAGGTATCGAGACACGGTGCAGCCAGCGAGCGAGACGACGGGTCTGACGGTGGGGGTCATCACCCACGAGCGGTCCAGGCTGTTTGCCGACCTGCTCGGGCACCTGCGCGGCGCGGTGACACATCTCCACGGGCGTCTGCCCGATGTCGGCCAGTGTCGTCTGCTCGTCGTGAACAATTCCGGCGCGGCGTCTCGCTCGACCGTCGACGCACTCGTTTCCGAATCGGCCATCGGTGAGGTCTGTACGGTCACGATCGTCGACTCGCCCGAGAACAACATATCGGTCGGACGGAACCTCGTGCTCGAGCATGCGAAGACCCGCTGGCTGGTCTTCGTCGACGACGACGAGTACCCGGAGCCGCAGTGGCTGTACGCCCTGCTCGAACAACAGCGGCTCTCCGGCAGCGCGGTGGTGGCCGGGCCCATCGAGCCGGTCTACCCACCCGGCACGCCGCGATGGGTCGCCGCTCTCGACCTGCACAACAAGGGTAATCTGAAGACCGGTGATCGCGTTCGCCGGGTGGCGACCGGAAATTGTCTCCTCGATCTCCCGCAGATCGGCGATCACCGGTTCGACCGGGCGTTCGGCCTGTCCGGCGGCGGCGATGCGCTGTTCTTCGACCAGCTCGCCGAGCGCGGACTGCAGGTGGTCTGGCGAGAGGACGCGATCGTGCACGAGACCATCCCCGCCGCCCGTACCGGTTCACGGTACATGATGTTTCGGTGCATGACACAGGGGCACAACTACAAGCGTGTCGTGCTTCGGGACGCCGCGTGGCCGGAACGCGGACTGTTCTTCCTCAAAGCCACGCTGGTCGCGCCGGTGAGCCTGCTGGTCGGGGGCGTGGCGCTGCCGCTGGACAGTCAGCTGTCCGCACGCTGGCTGAAGCGGGGTTTCACCAACCTCGGTAAGCTGTTACGACCCTCGAGAAGGCTGTACGGGTAGATGAGCGACACGATGTCCGGCGGCAGGGGCCGCGAGTCGTCCGGTTCGCGTCGTCGCAGGCGGCGCGGCGGCCTGTGGCGGGAGATCACCCGGCGTCTGGGCTTCGTCGGGCGCATCCTTCGACGGTTCGAGGCGATCTCTCGTCGGCCGAGCGTCACCGCCTTTCCGCTGTTCTGCTATCTTTTTCTCGGTTCGGTCTACTTCCTCGCGATGATCCAGATGGTGACGGACATCAACCGCTTCCCCATGTACTGGGACTCCGCAGCCGTCGAGAATCCCGCGGAGAAACTGTCTGCGGAGCTCATGAAACAGAAGGTGCAGGCGGTCGCCTATCTGCTGACCTTCGGCATCATCGCGTTTCGCCCGAGAACGACGCTCGCTTTCTTTCGGAGCGAGAGTACCCTGCTGCTGCTGGTGGTCGCGCTGGCGCTCTCGGCGTTCGGCAGCGCCTACCCGGATCGGGTGGCGATCAATGTCGTGCATCTGCTGATGGGCGTGCTGGCGGCCTGGGTGTATTTCGACGACGAGCGGCGCCAGCGGAACATCGTCTACAGCGCGTGCCTGATCACCTTCCTGCCGGTGGTGTTCAGCCTGTTCGCGAGCGCCGTGCTGTTCTTCCTGCACCCCGGGAGCAGCATCGAGGCCATCCTCGGCGGTCAGCGTTTCAGCGGGCTCGGCGGCAATCCGAACTCGCTGGGCGGCATCTGCATCGTCGGCGCGTGGGCGACGTTCGGGCTGATGGCGCTCACGCCGCCGAAGTCGAGGCGGATGCTGTTTCTCGTCGCCGGTCTGGCGGTGGTCCTCTTCAACGCCTGGACCACCGGCAGCGCCACGACGCTGTCCATCATCGCGGCCATGTTCCTGATGACGATCGGGTTCCGCTTCTACGGGCTCCTCGGCAAGAAGCTGCGTGCCGGATTGATCCTCGCCGCCGCGGTGGCGTTCTTCGGCATCGTGATGCTGCTCGTCATCCAGCAGAGCGTCGACGAATACGCACTGGCCGCGACGGAGGCGGTCGGCAAGGACCTGACGCTGACGGGGCGCACCGACCTGTGGATGATCGCCTGGGAGGCCTTCGTGGAACGGCCGGTGTTCGGCTGGGGTTATGACAACCATCAGACGGTTCTCGAGTCCTCGCTGTACGGCGTGCCCTACAACCACTACCACAACGGCTATCTCGATACCCTCGTCTCCGGAGGGGTGCTGCTCGGCGCCGCGGTCGTCATCAGCTACACCACGTTCTTCCGCCGCTACCTGGCCTTCAACCGAACCGTCGATACCGCGTTTCCGCTGGTCATCGCGGTCACGGGCGCGTCAATCCAGAACATGACCGAGTACTCGCTTTTTCGCGGCACCAACGTGGTGTGGGAGATGTATTTCATCGCCTTCCTGGCCGTCGCGGTCGCGGTCGTGAAGCCTTCGAAGCGAGTGAAGTCGAGCCGGTCCGAATCGTCAGCCGGGTCCGGGCGATCCGGCTCGCGCCGTCAGAGCTGGTAGATCGCGAACGATGAGAAGCTTCAAGCGGAATTTGCCGCCGACTCTGCTGTTCATCGCCGGTGAAGGCGGGCACATGGAGCAGGCCAGGCGCCTCCTGGCGCAGTTGGAGCCGGACGTACGGGCGGCGAGTCACTGCGTGCTGATCACCGACTCCGAAGCGGTTGACGGCGGCGCGTTCGACGCCTGCTGGGTGATCGACACGTGTGCGCCCAAGCATCGCGCTTCCGGGCTACGCGACGCTCTGGTCTACACCCGAAGCTCGGCACGCATCCTGTGGCGCATGTTGCAGCGTCATGATGTTCGCATGACGATCGTGACCGGACCCGGCTTCTCGATGTTGCCGGCGCTGGGTGCTCGCCTTCTCGGTGCAGAGCTTCTGGTGTTCGAGAGCTGGTCGCGTTTCGAGCAGCGCAGCAAGTGCGGGCGTGTCCTGTACCGCTTCGCCCATCACTTCTTCGTGCAGCACGAGGAACTGCTCGCGCTGTACCCCCGAGCGAGGTGGGTGGGGTTGCTGTGAACGTCTTCGTCACCGTGGGCACGACCGCGTTCGATCCACTGGTGGAGGCGGTGGACCGGGGAGGGCACGCCGGGCACGCGCTGCTGCAGATCGGCGATGGCGAGTACGTGCCCGCCAACGCCCGCTGGTTTCGCTTCGAGCCCGGCATCCGGACGCATGTCGAGGCGGCCGACGTGGTCGTCTGCCACGCCGGCGCCGGATCGGTCTTCGGCCTGCTGGAGTCGGGCATCGTGCCGCTGGTGGTGCCCAATACGGTTCGGCGCGACAAGCACCAGCTGGAGATCGCGCGCTGGCTGACCCGGAACCGCTACGCGGTCGTGGCGATGGATCCAATGGACGTCAACGCCACACTTGACGGCTTCCCTGCGGCGCGCGAGCGCTGCGTTCCGTTCGCGGAGCGACGCTTCTTCGAACAGGCCACGCTGAATCGACTGGTGCGCGCGAGGATGGGTATCGATGGCTGAAACACACGGTACGACGATGAGCGAGACGTCCGGAAAGAGTCGCGCCGCGGTGAAGCGGGTGGTGTTCGTGCAGAAATTCGTCCCGCACTATCGCCTGCCGCTGTTCGAGAAGTTGCGTTCGGGGTTCGCGGAGCAGGGCATCGAATTCGTGCTCGTCTACGGACAGCCCGATGCCTACGAGGGCTCGAAGATCCGCATGGAGTACCCCGATTGGGGGATGCGCGTGAACAGCCGCATCATTCCCCTGCCGGGTAAGTTCACGCGCTATCTTTACTGGCAGGGTGTGCCTTTGAAGGTGCGACGAGGCGACGTGGTCATCGTGGAACACGCCTCCAAGCTTCTCGACAACTACCCCTTGTTCGCGTTGCAGCAGCTCGGCTGGATATCGCTCTGCTACTTCGGTCACGGGCGCAACTTCCAGAGCCAGCGCGAGATCGCCCCGGCGCGCGCGCTCAAGCGGCTCATGGTTCGCCGTATCGCACGCTGGTTCGCGTACACGGAGATCTCCAGGAAGGCGCTGCTCGAGCAGGACGTGCCGGACGACCGCATCGTGGTCGTCAACAACACGCTGACGGTCACGCGTGCGCTCGAGGAGTCGGACGTCGAGCGACATCCGGAGCGCTTGGTCTACATCGGCGGACTGTACAAGGAGAAGCGACTGGATCTCGTGTTCGAGGCGATGGACCGGCTGCGGTCCGATCATCCGCGACTGGAGCTGCACGTGGCGGGTACCGGCCCGGATCAGTCCGCCGTCGAGGCATTCGCCGCCAGGCACGACTGGTGCACCTACGTCGGCCCCGTCTTCGGTAAAGACCGCGACCGCTTCCTGTTCGAAGCCTCGGCCATCGTGATGCCGGGGCCCGTGGGGCTGGTGGCGATCGACTCGTTCCACTACGCCACGCCGATCCTGACCGCTCGACTCGACAACCATGGCCCCGAGGTCGCCTACCTGGAGAACGACGTCAACGCCCTGATCATGGACGACCGGGGGGGCGCCGACAGCTACACGGCACTCGTTCGGCGATTCCTCGAGTCGAGAGAGCTGTCCGAGCGGCTCAGGCAGGGCTGTCGGGAGGCGGCGGGCCGGTTCACCATCGAGGACACCGCCCGGAAGTTCGTCGACGGGGTGCTGAGCCTGTGAGCATTCTCGGGCAGGCGTCGGACATGGGGGTCGCGCTCCGCGAGCGCGCGAAGGATATGCTGCGGCCGCCCCTGTCGCGGGCGTCGACGGTAGACCGGTCAGCGCCGCGGTCCATCGCGCTGACGCCCTTCGATTCCGACATTCCCTTCGATCCCGCGCTCTTCGGGCGGTGGCACAGACGCCTGAAGCAGGACGTGATGGATGAAGGCGCAGACCCGCCGATGCTGCGTACGCGCTTCGAGTACCACGCGCTCGTGTTGGCCGACGCACGCATCCTGAGCGACGGCGTGACGCATGTCTCGGTATACGACGCCACCGATGCGTTGCAGACGGAGTGGTCGACGCACTATCGTCTGCGGCCTCTGGCCACCTTGAAGCGTCGTCCCACGAGGACGGTGCCGGGCACGACCCTGAACTTGTGCGCACCGCTCGCGACCCTGCGAGGCAATTTCGCACATTGGTTGCTCGACGCTCTGGCGCGCTGGATCCTGCTCGAGGATCGCGCCGACGAATCGATCGCGATAGACACCTTCCTGTTGCCCGCCGGCATGCCGCACTTTCGCGAAAGCCTGCGCGCGCTCGGCGTCTCCGATGAGCGTATGCTCGAGCTTCCGCTGCACGAGGCATTGGCCTTCGAGCGACTGGTGTGCGTGTCCCGACCGCGCGGCTGGTCCTCGAACGTCGCGCCGGGCTGGCTGCTCGAAGGGTATCGGCGCCGTATGGCGCCAGTCATGAGTCCGCCCGATCAGGCGGACACGCGCCTGTACATCAGTCGCCGCGACGCCGGTTCGCGCAAGTTCCGCGACGAGGAAGCGCTGGTCGCCGCGCTCGAGGAGCGCGGGTATCAAACGGTGGAACTGTCGAAGCTCGGGTTTGCGGAGAAGGCCGCGCTGTTCTCGCGCGCCACCGACGTCATCGGTCTCGCGGGGGCCGGCATGATGAGCGTCATGTTCTGCCCTCGTGGAACCCGCGTGGTAGAACTTCTACCGTCGAGCTTCGTCATCTACCTGTACGCGACCATCTGTGCGGCGCTCGGTCACGAGCACCATGCCTATGTCTTCAGGAACAATTCGCGGAAGGCGATCTTGAGTCCGTTCTCGGGGGAGTTCGACCTGGATCTCGCGGACTTTCTCAGGATGTTGGACGCTCGTCCGGCGAATGTTCCTGCGGCACGCCGATCCTGACCGACAACATTAGCGACAGCAGGCAGGCGCTCAGCGCCCCGAGACCGGCACCGAGCGTGTTGAGCAGCATATCGTGCGCGTGTGCGCTTCGCCCGGCGATGTGGATCTGCAGGGATTCGATACCGAGACTCGCGAGGAAGCCGAGCAGCGTGACGGCGAGAATCACGAATGCCGCGCGCCGTCTCGACGTCGCCGCGACCCCGACCGTCGCGGCGGTCCTCCTCTTGCGCGCTTGTCGTGCGGTGCGTCGCGCGTGGCCGAGAAGCGACAGCGTGCACAGCAGGGCGCCGAACGGCATGAAGCCGGCGAGGTTGACGGCGATGTCTTGCCGATGCCTGCCGAGCAGGTCGCGCAGGCGCATCCGGCCGATGCCGGCCGATTCGGGAAAGTGGCCCGGCAAGGGAACGTGGAGCGGGTGCAGCCCGGTTTCCGTGTCGACGATCGTCGGTGCGGGATCGGTCTCGAAGTCGTACCGGACGACTAAACTTTCTGGTAGCGTGCTCCGCAGTCGCAACAGGCGTAGATCGCCCGTCCATCCGTGACTGCCGTCGGGGGCGTTCCCGACACTGATTCGGGTCGGCGGCTCGTGGAAGGATATGATCGGTCCGGTGGCGAGCAGGGTGCTGTCGACGCTCAGACGCGAGAAACCCGAGGACAGGGTGACGACGATCTCGACGAACTCGCCGAGCCTGTCAGACAGCCCGGAGGAGAATCTCGGTAACCCGTGCTCGTTCCGGTAGTCTCGCCCGCTCATGACGATCAGGCTGGATCGCCATTGGCCGATGATCAGCGGATCGTCACTGCCGGGGGCATCGATCTGAACGAGGACCTGGAACCGCCCGTCGGGCGGTTCGAGCAGCCGCACGTCGAGGGATACTTCGAAGGCACTACGCTCGAGCGCAGCGCCGAGGCGCGGATCGAGATCACCGGCAAGCAGACCATGATGGCCGAACACGGTTCGTTGCCCGTCGGCATCGAAGGACACCCAATGATCGGCGTATCTCTGGTAGGGCCGCAATCCCGCGAAGAGCATCAGCAGGACGTAGGCGGCGAGCACCAGCACGACCGAGCGCTGGATCTGTCGCGCACGGACGTCGTCGATCGTCATGCCGGACGACCACACCGGACGGACCATCGCGTCGCGCGAACGTCGGGCCTGCGAGGGTTGCTCGAGTCGTGAGAGTCCATCAACGGCGGTGGGTAGCGCGCAGGTTCGCCAGGCGCAACAACAAGTGGTTCGCCGCGCTCGAGCAATCCGGCCTGAGCGGCTGCAATTTCCTGTACTCGTTGCTCATCATTCAGCTGGCCGGTGTGTCCGACCTGGGCGTGTACAGCTTCTGGTTCGTCGTCTGCCAGTTCATGGGCATGCTCACCATCGGCCTGTCGACCCGGCAGATGGTACTACAGTTCTCCGACGAGCCCTTCGCCGCCCAGCGACGCGGATTCGCGACCACCTGTCGGCTGGTGGCAGGCTTGCAGTTAGCCCAGGCCGCACTCATCGGCGGCATGGTGATGATCCATCCACCGACAGCGGGCGCACTCGTCCTCTGGCTGGCGCTGACAGCCTACAGCGCGAGCCTGAACTACGCCGAGCTGTTCCGCCAGTACTACTACCTGCGCTCCCGACAGCGCCTCTCCTTCTGGTTCTCGGCGACTTCCCTGACGTTCAGTACCGCGGCATTCGTGCTGTTCATGGTCGTCGGGTCCGTCGAGGCGCCGGAGCTGTCTGCCTTCTGGTTCCTCGCGCTCGGCAACCTGGGATTCGTGTACTCGGCGCATCGGGCGCTTTCGCGCAGTGGCGCTGTCGCGGCTCCCCGTCTCGCCGAGGTCATCGCCCTGTGTCGCACGTACTGGAAGCCGGGCATCCCCGCCACCGGCGGCATGCTGGTGACCTGGATGCAGAACCAGAGCGCGACCCCACTGCTGATGTTCATGCTCGGGCCCCTGTGGGTCGGTTACTACAGCCTCGCGCGGATGATCGTCATGCCGGTCAACATGTTGACGGCGGGGCTCTCGAAGAGTGCCTTGCCGCAGATCCGACGGGCGTTCGGCGACGGCGACGGGGACGCGCTCGAGCGGTCCATCGAGGGTCACCGCCGAACGAACTTGAACCTCGTCTACGGCTACGTGGTGCTGGTCGGGCTGGTCTGGGGCGTAGGTCGATACTTCGGCCGCTTCAAGGCGGGCGACGCGCTGATTCCGATGTTCGTCGCGACGGTGCTGGTGCTGATCCTCTCCAACCTTCGATTCTGGAAGACCCAACATTTCGTGGTGCGAATGCGATTCGGCCTTCTGCTTCGTCTCGGCATCTATGCCAGCGCGGTGACGGTCGCCATGATGCTCGGCGGCGGTCTGGTGCTCGAGTCGGCCTTCTGGGTGGTGCTTGCCCCCGCCCTCGGCGAGGTGCTGCTCATCCTCATGCTCCGCCACCATCTCCGCAAGCTGGCGCCCGTGCACTGAGCGGGTTCATGCGGGCCCAGCGAATCGCCATCGGGTAGACGCGTGGTCACCGCGCGGGGCGCGGCATGTTGCGCTTGCGGTAGACCGATGCCGACGGGGGGCCCTCCAGCAGTCCATCCGTCGTGCCGGCCTCGAGGGCGCGCGCGTAGACATCGAGCGCCGCCCCGACGACGTCGACGGTGCGATCGATGTCTGCATCGCTGTGCGAGAACGTGGTGATCAGACTGGGTGCGAGCACGCCGCCGCGACAGAGTTCCTGCAGGAACAGGGTCCGGAAGGGTTGTGACGGCTGCCCCTCGGGATCCTTCGTGTTGAACACGAGGTTGCAGCTCCGCCCCGTGATGGAGACGAACGGGGCGACGCCGGTGCGAGCCACCTCCCGCTCGAACCCGGCGCGTAGCCGATCGCCGGCCGCGTACAGCCGCTCCACGACCGGCTCGTCGCGATACACCTGCATGGTCGCGATGGCGGCGGCGAGTCCCGAGGACTCCGCACCGTGCGTGGTCGAGAGCAGGAACACGCGATCGGCGTGGGTGTGCTCGAGGCCGCCGAGCTGCATGAATTCGCGCTTGCCGGCCAATGCCGACAACGAATAGCCATTGGCCATCGCCTTTCCGAAACAGGACAGGTCCGGCGTCACGTCGAACAGTCCCTGCCCGCCGCTTCTGTGCCAGCGGAATCCCGTGAGCGTCTCGTCGAGCACCATCAGTGCGCCGTGCCGGTCACACAGCGCCCGGACGGCGTCGAGGAACCCGTGCTCCGGATCGTTCCCGCGAGCAGGCTCCAGTACCACGCAGGCGATCTGTCCCGGCGCCTCGTCGAACAGTCGCTCCAGGGACGCGATGTCGTTGTACTCGAAACGTCGTGTCAGGGACTTGATCGGATCCGGGATGCCGGCATCGATCGCGGTCGTGCCCATGAACCAGTCGTCGTAGGAAATGAACGGACTGTCGCTGCACACCGCGACCAGACGTCGGCCGGTCGCGGCTCGCGCGAGCTTGATCGCGGCGGTCATGACCGTCGAGCCGTCCTTGGTGAACTTCACCATCTCGGCGCGCGGAATCATCTGGAGAAAGGCTTCGGCACACTCGACCTCCAGTTCGTGGGGTCGGTTGAAATTCTGGCCTCGCGCGGCGGCCGCGGCGGCGGCATCCAGCACGGAGGGCCAGGCGTGGCCGAGCGTGACCGACCGAAGCCCCATCGCGTATTCGATGTACTCGCGTCCCTCCACGTCCCACACGTGGCAACCCTTGCCGTGCGACATGAAGGCGGGAGCGTTGGCCGGGTATTGATCGTCGCCCTTGGCCGAGGTGTGGCAGCCGCCCGGTATCGCGCGATGCGCCCGGGCGCGCAACGCCGCCGTGCGGGACGGTTTCATCGTGCTCATCGCAGGGTTCTCCCGGTGTGCCGGACCGTCCGAGCGGACCGCGGTGTGTCAGCGTTTTTCGTAGACGGCGATCAGGTTGTCGCTCGTCGCGGTGAACGGCGAGCGTGCCCAGTCGCTCCACCTTGCCTTCAAGGTCAGTCCGGCAAGCTCGGCCATCAGATCGAGCTCGGAGGGGTAGATGAATCGAAGCCGGTTCGGGATCAATCGCGTCTGACCTTCGCTGATCCGAACCCGCTGCGTATTCAGGATCTGGCTGTTCGGCTCCAGGCGGGCGAGCCGGAAGTCGGCGGATTCGACCGCCACGTCGATCGTCACCGTCTCCTGATTGTTGACGAAGCGGGTTCGGTCGTGAACGAACATGTCCAGCAGCAGGTGACCGCCCGGCTCGAGGTGCGCGGCGGCGTTGCGGATGCAGTCCACCTGCTTGCGCTGCTCGCCGAGCATGAACAGGGTGCTGAAGACCGAAAAGACCAGCGCGACCGGCTTGCCGAGGGAGAACTCGACGAAGTCGCCACGAATCGGCGTGATCGGCAGATCGCCCGTCTTCTCGCGCAGCTTCGCGAGCATCGGCTCGGAGATGTCCACGCCGTGCACGCGGGTGCCGAGAGTGGCGAGCGGAATCGCCAGGCGGCCGGTGCCGATGCCGAACTCGAGCGCCTCGCCACCCGAGGCGAGTTCGTTCAGAAGCGCACCGCCACGCTCGTTGTCGTCGATGTCGTCGAACAGCGCGTCGTAGTTCGGGGCGTGCAGGTCGCCGTACAGTTCCGGAGGGATGTCCTTGATCATCGGCAGATCCTGAGGTCCATGGGTAGCGAAAGGCGCCGCTCAGCGCGTGGCGACCAGCGGCCAGGAGAGATCCTTCCCGGACATCGCCGGTACGTGCTCGATAGGCCAGTCGATCCCGATGGCAGGATCGTTCCAGCGCAGGCCGTTACCGGCGTCCGGCGCATGGGCCGTCGACATCAGATAGATCAGTTCGGTGTCTGGCGCGAGCGTCTGGAAGCCGTGCGCGAATCCCTCCGGCACGTACAGCTGCCGACGACGCTCGGCGTCCAGTTCGATGCCGAACCACCGGTGGCGTGTCGGCGACGCCTCTCGAACGTCGACCGCCACGTCGAAGACGGCTCCTCGCGAGCAGCGTACGAGCTTGGTCTCGGCGTGTTCGCCAGTCTGAAAGTGCATGCCGCGGACGGTGCCCGCCAGCGCGTTCGTGGAGGCGTTGATGTGCACGATATCGCCGCACAGTCCGTGAGCCTCGAACGCCTCCTTCGCGAACAGACGGGCGAAGGAGCCGCGCGCGTCCGTGCGAGATCGCGAATCGACGATCCAGAGACCCTCGAGCGGTGTTTCGGTGAAGTGCATGGATCGACGACTGTGTCGGCCGGTGCGAGACCGCTCGAGTGGGTGGGCGCGCCGCGCCCGGCTGTAGTGGCCTGTCGACGGATTCGATTCAGGCCACGCCGTGCGGGCGACACTGACTGGCGAGCGATCGAACATTTGGATACTGTTCTATCTCCATCATGCTACACATCGCGTCTCGAACCAATGCTCGCCAACCCAGATCGGCGCATGACACCACGTCGCGGAGAGCACCCGTGACCGGGCGTCTGGTGGGCGATGCCGCCGGCCGGACCGGTCAGGCTGGATGATCGCCTCCCCCGACTCTCGTTTCTGGACCGGCAAACGGGTCTTTCTCACGGGCCACACCGGGTTCAAGGGCGGTTGGCTCGCGCTGTGGCTCGAGCGTCTGGGCGCGACCGTCAAGGGGTACGCCCTCGCGCCGGAGCCGGGTCCGAACCTCTTCGCGCTGGCAAGGGTGGCCGCGACGACCGAGTCGGTCATCGGCGACATCCGAGACCGCGCGACGCTCGCGAGCGAGCTTTCGGCGTTCGCGCCGGACATCGTCTTCCATCTCGCCGCCCAGCCGCTCGTTCGCCGGTCCTACGCGGAGCCGGTGACAACCGTCGAGACGAACGTCATCGGCACGGTCAACCTGCTCGAGGCGGTCCGGTCGTGCCCGAGGGTGGCGGCCGTGGTCGTGGTGACCAGCGACAAGTGCTACCTGAACCGGGAGTGGCACTGGGGGTATCGGGAAGGGGAGTCGCTTGGCGGGCACGACCCCTACAGCGCGAGCAAGGCGTGCGCCGAGCTCGTCACGCAGTCATGGCGCCTGTCCTTTCTCGGTGAGGGAGGTCAGGACGGGCGACGCTGTGCGCTCGCCACCGGCCGGGCCGGGAACGTCATCGGCGGGGGTGACTGGGCGGCCGACCGTCTGGTGCCGGACATCCTTCGAGACTTGACGGCCGGCGTGCCCGTCACGGTGCGCAATCCCGACGCGATCCGTCCCTGGCAGCACGTGCTCGAGCCGCTGGCGGGGTATCTCGTTCTGGCCGAGCGGCTGACGGGCGAGGGCGGACTGTCTCAGGCCGAAGCATGGAATTTCGGACCGTCCGACGACGACGCCCGTCCGGTCCAGTGGATCGTCGACCGGCTCGTCGAAGCGTGGCCCGACGGGGGGTCCTCGACGCACGACCGGTCGGCGCAGCCTCACGAGGCGCACTACCTCAAGCTCGATTGCTCTAGAGCGCGCACGCTGCTCGGATGGCGACCACGATGGTCTCTCGCCGAAGCGCTGGACGAGATCGTTCGGTGGCAAAGCGCGTGGCTCGCCGATGAGGACATGCACCGCGTCTCGCTCGAGACGATCGATCGTTACGGAGAAAGCGCATGAAGGTCGTGATTCTTGCCGGTGGCCTCGGCACCCGCATCAGCGAGGAGACCGATGTGCGGCCCAAGCCGATGGTCGAGATCGGTGGCATGCCCATTCTGTGGCACATCATGAAGATCTACGCCGCGCACGGACTCGACGACTTCATCGTCTGTCTCGGCTACAAGGGGCATGTCGTCAAGGAGTTCTTCGCCGACTACCTGATGCGCCGATCGGATCTGCGCTTCGACATCGCGGCCAACAGCATGGAGATCCTCAACGACGCCGCTGAACCGTGGAAGGTCACGCTGGTCGATACCGGGGCGGATTCGATGACGGGCGGTCGCATTCGCCGCGTGCGGGAGCACATCGGCGGCGAGCCCTTCTGCCTGACCTACGGCGATGGCCTGTCCGACGTGGACATCTCCGCTCTGGTCGCCGCCCACCGCCAGAGCGACAGCATCGTCACGCTGACGGCAGTCCAGCCGCCGGGCAGGTTCGGTGCCATCGTCCTGCGCGAGAACGAGGATCGCATCGACTCCTTCCACGAGAAGCCGGTCGGCGACGGGGCGTGGATAAACGGTGGCTTCTTCGTCTGCGAGCCCGAGGCCGTCGACTATATCGCCGACGACAGAACGGTCTGGGAAGAGACGCCCATGCGCGCGATCGCCGCCGAGGGCAAGCTCCATGCCTTCCGCCATGCGGGGTTCTGGCAACCGATGGACACGCTTCGCGACCACAGCCTGCTCGAGGACCTCTGGTCGCGGCCGGCCCCCCCGTGGAAGATCTGGTGACGCTCGCACCGGCCGTTCGTGGCCCGAATCGTTGCCGGCCGGCCATGTCGCGTAGCGTTGGATCCGTCACTTAACCGCGCCAAGTCCGTTCGCCTCGCTTCACCGATGCCGTCGATCGACCGCTAAGCCGACTACAGGGCCGAACCGGAGCTACCTCCGGGTTCGAGCCCCTTGGACCGTGACCCGGTCCTCGAAACAAGAATCGGCGAGGCAAGATGAACAAGCTATCGATGAAGCGCGAGCTGCGCTCGCTCGTCGGCGTGGCGGTGCTGTCCGCGCTGGCAAGCGGCTGCGGCGATGGCCCGGAGGGGGCGGAGCCCGCCAGTCGCCCTGACAACACGCGCGATCCTCGACCGCACGTCGCGAGCGCCTCGACGAGCGACGAGTCCCGGGCGAACAGCGCCTTCTTCGCGGACATCCCCACCAGCAGCACGGAAGTGCCTGACTCCGCAGCGAGCGGAACGCGGCTGCCCGTGCCGCAGGCGCTGGCGGCGTTGCCGGTGGCGACGATCGAGCCTGTGTCTGCCAGCGCGCCGGTGATCCTCCGACCGGCCGTGCCGTTGCCGGCCGAGGGCGGCGCCAGCCTTCCCCTCGTGCCGAGCGAGATTCCGGAGACCGACGCGGCCAATGGCGCAGGCGCCGAGTCGCCGGCCGAGGCCGGCAACGCGTCGGGCGACGCGGTCGAGGCGGCCCGACCGACGATCGTGGCACCGGCCACCCCGTCGGAAGCCTCGTCCGTCGAGCAAACGGCGCCGGAAGCGCTTGCAGGTGAACTCGCGTCGGCGGAGGACAAGGCACCCGATGCGGCCGACCCACAGCGCCTTGCGACCGAGCAGTCCGAGGCCGAACGTGCCGAGGCCGAGCGTGCCGAGGTCGAGCAAGCCGAGGCTGAGCGCGCGGCGGAGGAGAGTGCGAGGGCCGCGCGAGAGGAGACCGAGCGAGTCGCGGCAGAACGGGCGGCCGAAGAACGCGCGGAGGTTGCCCGAGAAGATGAGGAGCGCGCCGAGGCAGAACGCGCCGAGCAGGTGCGCCTGGACGCCGCTCGCGAGGAAGCGGAGCGGGTGGAGGAGGAGGTGCGCGCCGAGACCGAGCGGGTCGCGGAAGAGGAGCGTGTGACCGCCGAGCAGGCCGAACGCGAGGCAGAAGAGGCGCGCGCGCAGGCCGAACGCGAGGCGGGCGAGCGTGCCGCCGCGGCGCAGGCCGAAGCGGACGCTGCGTCGTCGTCCGACGAGATCATCCTCGGTGACGGTCCCGGTGATGCGCGATGCCTCGTCCTGGGCGGGTCCGACCAGGGCTTCGGCTCGATCGACAAGAGCGACTGGAGCGCCTGGCTTCCCGGCGTGCGGTTCTCGCTCGGGCATCAGCACCTGTCGCTGGACACGACGCCGAGCGGGCGCACGACCTTGCGCCAGCAGCTGGTGCCGTCCAGTCGAGGTTCCGATCGAGTCATCATCGCGGCGAACGTCGACGAGGCGCGCACCTACCGGTTCATGCAGTCTGTCTACCTCGAGCCCGGCTGGGACTGGGGCGGCGAGGTCAGCCAGGGCGGCAAGATGGGCTTCGGTCTGGGCGGCGGTACCGCTGCCAGCGGGGGCAAGAACGATCCCAGCGGTTTCACCTCGCGCTACATCTGGCGCGGCAATCGGGACGGCACGGCGCGAATCGCGATCTATTCCTATGCGGCAGACCGCCCGGGCAAGTACGGCGAGGACATCTATCTCGAGGGCTTTCCCGCGCCGATCGGCGAATGGTTCGACCTGATCATGGAAGTGAAGCTCAACTCGTCGACCGGGAAGGCCGACGGGTCGCTCCGCGCCTGGGCCAACGGCGAGCTCCGCGTGCATCGGACCGACATGGCCTGGCAGACGGCCGGCGACACGCCGACGATCGACAGCTTTCTCTACTCGACCTTCTACGGCGGCAGCGGCCCCGAATGGTCACCCGACAAGACGACGCATCTGCGGCTGGCCGATGTGTGCTGGGCGCCGGTCGTCGATGGCTATTCCGGCATCGACCCGGACAATGGCCGCATCCGTGCGCCGGAGAACCTCCGACCGGGTGGACCGGGTGTGCTGCTCGACGGTGCGCCACAGGCGTTCGAGCCCGGCGATCGCGGCCTGCGCGGGTCGGTCCGCGGGCTGATCGAAAGTGCCCGGGTGGTGACCGAATTCATGCTGCCGACAGACAACGTCTCGGCGGATGCGGCACTGAACGAGGGGGTCGACTTCATGAACGTCGCGCTCGCGCAGTCGCACTGGGTCTCGGAGAACGACCCCGACATCTACGCACCCGACCTTCTCGGGCTTTACGAGGCCATCGAGGCGGTGGACAGGGCAGGACGGATATCGGCGTCCGCGACGTTTCGCGAAGACGTGGCCGTCGTGCGGAGCGAGCTCTCGGATGCGGCCCGGCAACTGGTCGATGCTTCCATCGAGGCCGCGGACGCGGAGCTCGACGCCAGTGGTTGCCGGGCGACTCCGACCGCCGGGGCGTGCGGAACGGCGCTGGCCGAGTTCGGCCGTGCGACGAGCGAGCGGGAGATGCTGCGTGCTGGGCCTCCTGATTCTCTCGTTGCCGCCGGCCATGCGCGGGAGGCCCACGTTCGCGCGGTCGCGGTACTCAGACTGCTGTTCTGATCGGCCCGGTGCCCCGCGGCAGCCTCGCGGCGATCATTCCGACGGGCTGTCGGGTTTCTGCCGCGGTGCCTCGCGCTGCCAGCGTCGTGCCGCGTCGTTGGCCAGTCGAGGCGCGAACAGGTAGTAGGCGACGGTGACGAGAACGAACGCGACGAAGAGGAACGGCTCTAGCCATTCCCTGCCGTTGGCGGCGACGCCGACGCCGACGAAGATCGCGTGTACGACGACCAGCGTGGCGACCGTCTCGTTGACGCTGAAGCCGTTGTCGACCAGCAGGTGATGCATGTGGTCGCGCCCCGCGCTGAACGGTGAGATCCGCGCGCGCGCTCGCCTGATCATCACCGACAACGTGTCCACCAGAGGCAGGCCGAACATCCAGACGGCGACGATGCTCGACATCGGAGGGGAGTCGACCTGGGTGAGGCTGATGAAGAACCACGCCAGGATGTAGCCCATCAACATGCTGCCGGAGTCGCCCATGAAGACGCGTGCCTTCGGCACGAACACCCGTGCGTTGAAGCACAGGAAGCCGATCAGCGCGCCGACGAAGATCATGTTCATGCGCATCCCGACCGTGTAGCCCGCCTGGAGGCAAAGAAATCCCAGCCCGACGAAGGTGACCATGAGGATGGAGCCTGCGAGGCCGTCCAGCCCGTCGATCATGTTGACCGCGTTGATGACCCCGATGATCGCGATCACCGTGAAGACGAAGGAGACCGCCCCGCCGAACTCGAAGACGCCCATGCCGACCAGGTTGCCGACCTGGTTGATCTGGACGCCCGCATAGGCGACCGTCAGGTAGGCAACCAGCCCTTGGACGATCAGTCGGATACGGACCGGGATGTCGAAGCGGTCGTCGACCACGCCGAGCACGACCAACACCAGGCCGATCAGGATGAAGACCGTCGTGATGGTGTGCGGGATGAACAGCACGATGGACAGCGATATCGCGAGATAGAGCGCCGGCCCACCCACGAGCGGGACCACGCCATCGTGGCGCTTGCGCTCGGTGGGCCGGTCGATCATGCCCATGGCCGCCGCGAATCGATCGAACAGCAGCACGAACGTCAGGCACATGAAGAACGGCTGCGAGACGTACTGCAGCTGCAACATGAGTTCGCGAAGCAAGGTCAGGACGTTCATCGACGAAAGTCTAGCAGTGCGCACCGCGAGAATCGGCGATCGATTGCCGTCGGACATCGGGTCGACGCGTCGGAATCGTGGCGGACAAGTGGCAACCGTCGTCGGCCGCCGATGGACATCGAACTCTGCCGGCACCGTTGATGCCGGGCGCCCTCTCGGATGTGGGCGCCGCCATCGGTTCAGCGAGAGATCGTTCTGGCGACAAGCCTGTCCGGATCCGCTCGACGATCCGCGCGCGAACGGTGCAGTTTCGCCATGACGTCCGTGCCCGGAAGGCGCATCATCGGAGGGTGGGGCGAAGGGAGTGCCTCGATTTCACGCGCCGAACCAGCCAGGAGTGTTCCACCCATGCCGACGAATTCCGGCGATTTCTGCTGCCGTTTCTGCGATGCCGTCCTGACCGAGTCCATGGTGGATCTGGGGCTGTCCCCGCTCTGCGAGGATTTCATCCGGCCGGAGGAGCTGCGAGCTCCCGAGCGCTATTTCCCCCTGGAAGTGTTCGTCTGCACCCGGTGCTGGCTCGCGCAGGTCGAACAGTACAGCGACAACAAGGACATCTTCGACGAGGACTATGGGTATTTCTCTTCGTATTCCGATACGTGGATGCAGCACGTTCGCGAGTATGTCGACATGGCCACCGAGCGGTTCTCGCTCGGTGCGGACAGCTTCGTGGTCGAGGTGGCCAGCAACGACGGCTACCTGCTCAGGAACTTCGTCGAGCGCGGAGTGCCGTGCCTCGGTATCGATCCAGCCGAGAACGTCGCGAGTGCCGCGCGCCGGGTCGGCGTCGAGACCAAAGTCGCCTTCTTCACCGAGGAACTGTCCCGCGAGCTCGTGTCGGCCGGACCGAAGGCCGATCTGCTGATCGGCAACAACGTGCTGGCACACACTCCCTTCCTTAAGGACTTCGTGGCGGGCGTGGCGCTCCTCGTGGCCGACGACGGGCGCGCGACCTTCGAGTTTCCTCATCTGCAGCGGCTGATGGAAGGGGTGCAGTTCGATACGATCTATCACGAGCACTTTTCCTACTTCTCGCTCTACACCGTGCGGGAGATATTCCGCAGTGTCGGCATGGCTGTCGTCGACGTGGAGCAGATGCGCACGCACGGGGGCTCGCTGCGAGTCTTCATCGAGCATGCCGGGGCCGGTACGTCGCCGTCAGCCGCCGTCGCTCGGGTGCTCGACGAAGAGGCGTCTGCCGGCCTCAGATCCGTCGAACGCTATCGAGCTTTCGGCGCGCAGGCTGCGCACGTCAAGAACGAGCTGCTGAAGCTGCTCATCGAGCTTCGGCAGGACGGCAAGAGCGTCGCGGGCTACGGGGCGCCGGGCAAGGGGAACACGCTGCTGAACTACTGCGGCATCAAGCCCGACCTGCTGGCCTACACCTGCGACCGCAGCGTGCACAAGCACGGCCGCTTCACGCCAGGCTCGCGCATTCCCATCTTCCCGCCGGAACGCATCGACGAGCTGCGGCCCGACTACATCCTGATCCTGCCGTGGAACCTGCGCGACGAGATCATGACGCAGCTCGATCACGTACGCGCCTGGGGGGCGAAGTTCATCGTGCCGGTACCGGTCGCGACGGTACTGGACTGACGGGCAGGGCGGATCGCCGGTCGATCAGGGCAACGTCGGGTCGGACAGCCGGTGCCTTGTCAGGAGATCGTGCTCGACGAGGAGTTCTGCGGTGTCACAGAGCGTGTCGAACGCGAGGCCGGCGCGAGTCGCGATGTCCAGCACCGACGACCGCCCGTCCGAGCCGTTGAGCAGCCAGAGCATCGCCATCTGCGCCGCGCCGGGATCGCTCTGCGCGCCGATGGCGCCGTAGAGGCCCCGGCGTCCGAGCTGCGGTTCACCGTGTGGGCGAAGGTTCCGATACGTGATGTCGCGATCCAGCGTCCGAGCGATGGTCTCGAGGAGCGCGAGTCCGGCGGCCAGGCCGTCGGATGTCACGAATGCGAGATCGTCACCGCTCGTGTGGTACTCCGGGAAGGTGCCGTGCACACCGCGCGTGAGTCGACCCACCGGAAGTCGAAAGCCCGGGGAGCAGTACTGGCGCTCGTCGTAGCCGTAGGGACCGAACGGGAGCGTGCCATGGTGTCCGGGATGGTCCGTGGCGAGCACGTGCCGCACGACCCGATCGATCCAGGCGTCTCCGTGCGGTGTCGCCTTGTAGGTGAAGGGGCTTTCGTCCCCGAGGCCCGTGACGACCAGCCCGCCCGCCACCGGTGGCGCATCGTCCGCGCGGGATGCCAGCCAGCTGATCGCCCCGATCGTGCCCGGCACGAACAGGAATCGCCACGTGTGCCTGGGCCGGTGCCGCGTCCGCCAGGCCGCCAGCGCGGCGGCCAGCACCATGCCGGACCCGTTGTCGTTGGCGAGGCCGGGATGGCAGATGTGCGTCGACACGAGGATCTCTTCCGCCGTTTCCCCGGGGATGACGATCTCCCCCCAGTCGAGCACCCCGGCGCGACGGTCGGCATCGATGCGCACCCGAAACGGCCCGTGCCCGAGTGCAGCACGTTGTACCTCGCTCAGGCAGAAGCCCCAGGTGTCCGCGTAGTAGCTCGTTCGATAGGGGATGCGGTCGGGTTGTTCGGGCAGCGAGTGGAGGTGGGGTTCGAGTTCCGCGCGCGTCATCGTGCGATCCACGCCGACGCTGAAGTTGACGACGTGCAGCGTGCCGTCCGCGGCGTCCAACGCCCGGCTGCCATCCGGGCGCTCGATCCAGGCCTCTCGGAAATGCCACTCGGGGGGCACCGTCCAGTCGAGGACCGCGGTACCGCTCGGCACGCGATGGCGCTCGATCGGCGTGATCGTGGACAGCAGATCGAGCGTCTCGCGCACGCCGGGCCCGGTGACGCTGCGCATGATGGGAAAGAGGCGTGCCACGTGGTCGTGCAGGGATTGACCGTTCACATCCGTTCTCGCCGCGGAGAACGCGCATCATAGCGAGCGGCTCCGGCGTGGGGGGGCAGGCGCCCGCGACCACGCGCCGGGGCACGTGTGGCGACACGGTTCGGACGCCGGCCGTCGCACGGGCCGCTGCTATACTTCTCGACCATTCGCGTCATGAATCCTGGAGTCGAGCGCGTGCATCAAGACGACACCCGACCCCGCGAGCGCCGGTCACGATCGGCACTCGTCAGCGCTGGGCGAGCACCGACGAGCTCGAGACGCTCGAGGACGATCGCGCTGACGGTCCTCTCGTCGCTCGTTTCCGCCCCGCTGTTCGCCCAGACCGAAGATCGCGTCGGCATTCCGGTCGGGGAGGCGACGGCGTACCCGAGCATTCGCGTCGACTATCTGGCCAACGACAACGTGTTCGTGCAGCCGGAAGACGCCGTGGAGGGCAGCTCGGTGCTCGTCTCGCCAGGCGTCGAACTCGTGGCCGACCGACGCCAGCTCACGGTGCGCGGCATCTATGCCGGCGAGTTCGCGCGAGGCTCGGAGAGCATCCTCGAGCACGCCGATCACACGCTGAGACTCGAGCTCGACGCCGAGGTGGACAAGCGCCGGCGGCCCAGCGCGTTCGTGGCCTACCGTCGCGATCATCAGCGGATCGGGTTCGACTTGACCCGCGGTCTGGCGGTCGGACTTAATGCCCCGGTCGTCTTCGACCAGTTCGATGTCGGCGGAAGGTTTCGTTACGGCGTCGTCGATGCACGCGGCAATGTGGAAGGCGGGGTTACCTACCGCTCCCGCCGGTATGCCAGCCTCGATAGTCTCACCGATGGTCGCGACTTCACCTTGCTACGACCCTATGGTTTGTTCTCGTACCGCCTTTCCGGCGATACCCGTGCGCTTGCGGAGGTGCGCTACGTGGCGATCGCGAGAGAGGACGGCAGGAACGATCGCGGCGAATTATCCGTGTTCGCCGGGGCGGAATTCGCGGCCACGGGGCGATTTCGGGGTGAGGCGCGTGTCGGGGCCACCCGGGCGAGCTACGACAACGAGGCGCGCGACGACGTGACCCTGCTGGCGGCGAGCGTCGATCTGTCCTATCTGCTGCGAGAGTACGCGACGCTCACGCTGATGGTCGATCGCGAACTCGACGACAGCGCCATTCAGGAGTCGGATGACGGGACGGGCGAGCAGGCGATCACCGACACGATTCGGCTCGGCTGGCTGCACGAGTGGTCGAGTCGGGTCTCGCACGCGGCCTTCGTGGAACGCTCGTCCGTCACTCAGGAATGCCCCGATGGCGACTCCAGCACGATCGAGGGCGGGCTCGACCTGAACGTCGTGGTGCGGCGCTGGCTGTCCTTCGGCGCGACGGCGGGCATGCAGAGCCGGGACGGGGAAGCCTGTGTCGGCGGCGAGGCGGGCAACAGCCTCGACTACGAACGCAGGATCGTCGGCGCGTACGTCAGGATGACGCTCTAGTGGCGCCGGGCCTGCCGCGACCGACACCTTTTTTCATCTTATGTTCAGGTTTCGTCCGGCCGGGATTTGTGTACCATTTGGCATCGGCGGGACGGAGCTCCCGATTCGTTCAGGTCTGACAATAGCTTGCCTGTGCGTCGGCAGCGTGATCCGATAGCGGTTTTTCGCCGGGAATTCGAGAACCCGGTGGCGCCAGGGGTGTCCGTCCTCCCGTAGCCTTGCCGCATTACCGCCCTTCGGAACCTTCTGGTATGATACTGATATTCAAAACCGCCGCTCGGCTCGCGCTGGCGCTTTCGCTCGCCTCGTTGCCGCCGAGCCTGTTGGCGCAGGACGCCGCGTCTACCACGCCCGCCGCCGCCGCCGCGTCCCCGGTTGCAGACGGCGGTGTGGACGGGTACTTGCTTGGTCAAGGTGACCGCATCGGCATCCAGGTCTTCGACGAGCCCGACCTGACCCTGGAGGCCCGCGTCAGCGCGAGCGGCTCGATCAACTATTCCTACCTCGGCGACCTCCGCGTGGCAGGCAAGACGGCCCAGCAGATCGAACGCGAGATCACCACGCTGCTGCGCGACGGCTATCTGGTGAATCCGTCGGTCAACGTCACGGTGGTCGAATACCGCCCGTTCTTCATCAACGGTGAGGTGCGTTCGCCAGGCAGCTATCCCTACCAGCCCGGACTGACGCTGGACAAGGCCATCGCGCTGGCCGGTGGCCTGACCGACCGGGCGTCTACTCGAAAGATGTACGTCATCAAGGCCGAGTCTTCCGAAGATGGCCAGGTCAAGGCCCGGATGGGCACTCGCATCGCTCCCGGCGACATCGTTTCGATCAACGAAGGATTCTTCTGATGAACCGCTCCGTATCCGGTCAGTACCATGACGATTACGCCGACGAGCACGACGAGGGCAGTGATCGCTCCTTCGCCGAACAGCTCGATCTGCAGCATTATCTGAGAATCCTCAGGAAGCACAAGTGGCCCATCACGCTGTTCACCGCGGCGGTCACGGCGCTTGCGGCGTACTACGCCTACACGGCGACGCCCATCTACCGCTCCACGTCCACCCTGCTCATCGAGCAGCAGAAGGCCGCGATCTCGATCGAGGAGCTCTACGGCGTCGAGAGCGAGAATGCCGACTACTACGAGACCCAGTTCCAGCTGCTGAAGTCCCGCAGCCTCGCGCAGCGCGTCGTCGACAAGCTGGGGCTCTGGGAGCATCCCGAGTTCGCCAGTTCCTCGATCCCCGTCAATGCCGGTGGGCAGCAGGACGCCGTCGATGCGGAGCCGGCGACGGGGCTTGCCTCGAAGATCGGCGACCTCGCCGGTTCACTCGGGTTGGGTGGCGCGTCGGACGACGCGACCGCGGAGGCGACCCTCGTCATGGACGAGTCGGCGCCGACGATGCTCGCCGACGGCGACGTGGCGGCGTTCCCGACCCCCGACCCGGTCGCGCGGACGGACGGCTCGAGCGAGCTGACCATCGAGCAGGAACGCGTGCTCGCCGCCTTCCAGAAACGACTCTCGGTCGCACCGGTCCGCAAGACGAAGCTCGTCAACATCAGCTTCGAATCGGCCGATCCGGTGCTCGCCGCGCGCGTGGCCAACACGGTGGGCCAGCAGTACATCACCGCGTATCTCGATTCGAAGCTCGAGATGACGAACAAGGCCCAGGAGTGGCTCGGAGAGCGGCTCGGGACGCTCAAGACTCAACTCGACGAGGCGGAGGATCGCCTGATCGCGTTCAAGCAGGAGAACGGCCTCGTGGACGTCGACGGTGGCGTGGCGCGGCTCAACGAGCAACAGCTCCTGCTGCTGACCGCGGAACTCGCTCAGGCGCGCAGCGAACTCGCCAGCGCGCGTGACATCGCCCGCGAGGTCACCCGCGTCCAGGATCAGCCGGACCTGCTGCAGAGCATCCCGGCGATTCAGGCCGACGCGCTGGTGCAGGGCGTCCGGATCCAGCAGGGCACCGCGCAGCGCGAGCTCGACGAACTCCGCAACCGCTACGGCGATCGCCACCCCCGCGTGGTCGACGCGATCGGCAGGCTCGCCTCGCTCGACAACACGCTTCAGGGGCACATCCGTCGGGTCATCGGCACCGTCCAGAAGGATCTTCAGCTCGCCGAGCAGCGGGTCGCGTCGATCAACGCGAACCTGGCTTCCGGCAAGTCGGACATCCAGGCGATCGGCAACAAGAAGTTCGAGCTCGACGCCCTTCAGCGCGAAGTGACGACGAAGCAGGGCATCTACGACCAGTTCTACAGCCGCATCTCCGAGGCGAACTCGGCCGACGGACTCGAAACCGCCAACGCGCGCGTGTCGGATTACGCACGTCCGCCGGTCGCGCCCGTCAAGCCCAAGAAGCAGCTGATCATCGCGCTCGCCGCGCTCGCCTCGCTCGTGCTGTCGATGCTGATGGCGTTCCTGTACGAGACGATGGACGACACCGTCAAGAGCACGAACGACATCGAAGGCAAGCTCGGGCTGAAGCTGCTCGGCATCCTGCCGCTGATCAAGGGCGGCATGTTCGGTCGAAATCAGGATCTGCCGCTGGACCCGACGCAGATCTCGGACAAGAAGGGCACGTTCTCGGAGTCGGTCAACACGGCGCGCACGGCGTTGACGCTCGACGAGGGCGAGGGCGGTCGCAAGGTGGTGATGGTCACCTCGTCGGTGCCCGGGGAGGGCAAGTCCACCGCCGCGATCAACCTGGCCTACTCCTTCGCCCAGCTGGAGCGTGTGCTGCTGATCGATTGCGACCTGCGACGCCCGACGGTCGCGAAGGCCGCCGGTCTCGACAAGAACGTCACCGGCCTGAGCAACCTGATCACCCGGACCGCGACGGCCAGGGAGTGCATCAAGCGCGGCATGTTCGGGGGCACGGTGGACGTGCTGCCGTCCGGTCCGATTCCTGATCAGCCGCTCGAGCTCCTGTCCTCGGCGCGCTTCGCAAAGATCCTCGAGCAGCTGAGCGATCACTACGACCGCATCGTCATCGACAGCGCCCCCACGCAGGCCGTGTCCGACGCGCTGGTGCTCAGCAAGCTGTGCGACGGCGTGGTCTACGTCGTCAAGTCGCACGACACCTCGCTGGATCTCGTGAAGCGGGGCGTGCAGCGTCTCGAGCAGGTCAAGGCGAGGCTCGCCGGCATCCTGATCACCCAGGTGGATATCGACAAGATCACGAGCTACGGCGGTGACTACTACTACCAGGGCTACTACGACTACTACGGCTACACCGAGAAGGGCGAGAAGACCCGGGCACCCGGAAAGATTCGCCTGACCCAGGAAGAGCTGATCAGCATGAAGAACGACGACGAGGACTTCGATCTCGGTCTCGGCCAGGGTACGCGGGGTCGGGCGACGAAGCGATCGACGCCGCGGACGGCCCCGGTCGCGCTCGATGCCGATCTCGGCAGCCAACGTCCGATGCGTGGAGCGGTCTCGCGTGAGGAGGCCCCGACGGTGCTGTCGCGTCGGATGCGGGACGATCTCGACATCCTGTAGTCGGGAACGGTGCCGGGGGGGAACCGCGCTCTCCCCCGGCCGCTCAGTTCAGCCTTGGCGCTGCGGGCCGCTCAGATCAGTCTCGGCTCGATCTTGAGTGCCACGCCGAACCGTTCGAGTACGGCGGCGCGAATGCCCGACACCAGTTCGACCAACGCCTTGCCATCGCCGCCGAGATTCACGAGCACGAGCGCCTGGCGTTCATGCACGCCGATACCGTTGGCATTGTGCCCGCGGAAGCCGAGCCGGTCGATCATCCAGCCGGCGGCAAGCTTGACGCGACCGTCGGGCTGCTCGTAGGTGACCATGTTCGGAAACCGTTCGAGCAGCGACTCTGCGTCGTCTGCCGACACGATCGGATTCTCGAAGAAACTTCCCGCGTTGCCGATCCGTGCAGGGTCAGGCAGTCGCGCCCGCCGCACGTCCGAGACCGCGCGGGCGACATCGGCCGCTGTCGGCTCGTCGATGGCGAGTTCTGCCAGGCGCGCGTCGAGCGTCGCGTAGCCGAGCACACGAGGCCGATGCGGCCCGAGCTCGAACGACACGTGCGTGATGACCCAATCGTCCCGCTCGCACTTGAAGCGGCTGTCCCGATAGCCGAACTCGCACTCGGCGGGGGAGAGGTGTCGCCAGCGCCGGGACGGTCGGTGCCAGGCGCGCACGGCGTGCACGCGGTCGGCGAGCTCTACCCCGTAGGCGCCGATGTTCTGCACGGGTGCCGCCCCGACGCTGCCCGGGATGAGCGACAGATTCTCGAGGCCGTCGAGACCGGACGCGACACAATCGTCGACGAAGGTTGTCCAGTCGAGGCCGGCGCTTGCCGTGACCAGTGTGCCTCCGGGCATCGATCCGGGCCGGCGATCGACCGTGCGCTCGACGAGGCGGATCACCAGCCCCGCGACGTCCCGGGTCGGGACGAGGTTGCTGCCACCCCCGAGTATCAGCACCGGCCAGCCCGCTCGCTCCGCGTCGTCGAGGCGCTGCAGAAGCGTCGCCTCGTCCGGCGCCTCGGCGTAGTGTGCCGCTCGCCGATCGAAACCGAAGGTGTTGAGCGCCTGCAGGGACTTGTCGTGTTCGATCACGGGCGGCGCCGTCGGCGTTAGCGGATGCTCGACGAATGGTAGGCCATTGCCGGTCGCGCGCGTCGAGCGCGGATACGAAAAGGCCCCCGCCCGCCCGGAGGCGGCGCGAGGGCCCGGGCCGGTCGGGGACGACGGCGCCGTTCAGGCGCTCTTGACCGCCTTCATGACCGGCGCCTCGGCGTGCTTGCCCGGCCGCCCGATGCAGTCGTAGACCATGCCCGCCTCGACCACGTGCGCCGGGTCGTAGAGGTTGCGACCGTCGATCAGCAGCGGCTCCTTCAGCGACTGGGCGACTGCGGCGAGGTCCACGCTTCGGAACTCGCGCCACTCGGTGTTGATCAGCAGCGCGTCGCAGCCTTCGAGCGTGTCCATCGCCGTGCCGACCAGCTCCATGCGCTTCTCGTCGGGATAGAAGTGTCGCATCTCCTTCATCGCGACCGGATCGTAGGCGCGGACGCGGCCGCCGGCGGCGAAGATGGCTTCGATGAGGACGCGGGCCGGGGCCTCGCGGAGATCGTCGGTGTTGGGCTTGAACGAGAGGCCCCAGATGGCGAAGGTCTTGCCGGAGAGATCGTCGCCGAGGTGCTTGGTGAGCTTGGCGAACAGCACGTGCTTCTGGCGATCGTTGACGCTCTCGACCGACTGCAGCAGCTCGGGCTCGTAGCCCGAGGCGCGGGCCGTGGCGACGAGCGCCTTGACGTCCTTCGGGAAGCAGGACCCGCCGTAGCCGCAGCCGGGGTAGATGAAGTGGTAGCCGATGCGCGGATCGGAACCGATGCCGACGCGCACGTCCTCGATGTCGGCGCCGAGGCGGTCGGCGATGTTCGACAGCTCGTTCATGAAGCTGATCTTGGTCGCGAGCAGCGAGTTCGCGGCGTACTTGGTGAGCTCGGAGGATTTCCGGCTCATGAAGATGAGCCGATCGCGCCGGTTCCGGCAGAACGGGGCGTAGAGGTCACGCATGACCTCGATCGCGTGTTCGTCGTCGGTGCCGATGACGATGCGGTCGGGCTTCATGAAGTCCTCGATCGCCGCGCCTTCCTTGAGGAACTCGGGGTTCGAGATGACGGCGTAGTCGGTCTTGTCGCCGCGCTTGCCGAGCTCCTCGGCGACGACCGTCTCGACCATGTCGCCGGTGCCGACCGGCACGGTCGACTTGTTGACGATGATCTTGCGGTCGGTCATGCGCTCGCCGATCGTCCGTGCGACGGCGGCGACGTACTGCATGTCGGCCGAGCCGTCCTCGCCCGGCGGGGTGCCGACGGCGATGAACTGGACTTCACTGTGCGCGACGGCGGCGTCCTTGTCGGTCGTGAAGTCCAGACGTCCTGCCTCGACGTTCCGCTTGATCACGTCGTCCAGGCCCGGCTCGAAGATGGGGATGATGCCCTTCTTGAGATTGGCGACCTTGGTCTCGTCGACATCGACGCAGAGGACGTCGTTGCCGACGTCGGCGATCAGCGCGCCGGTGACGAGGCCCACGTAGCCGGAGCCGTAGATGGTTACTTTCATGTCATGACCTGTAGGAACGAAACAAGGGAATTTCTGGGCGATTCGTGACGCCGCGGATTGTACGCGAGGGTCACGCGGGTCCGGCCGGGAGGCCGTGAAAGATCGTTACGGTAACGCCGGAAAGCGGTTTCCGTGCCACAACGATGTTCCGAAGTATAGGAGCGGGAGATGGCGAAATGCGGAACCCCGTCACAACGACGTTCGTGACGCCGTGCCGGCCGTGCCGGCGCGGCACGTTCGAGTTCGGACGACCTTCAGAAGCGCCAGGCCGTTCCGACGGAAGACCGGTAGCGGCTTGCGCCTGCGCGCCTTGCGGATGCCGACCAAACGCTCGCTCTGAATGTGGGCAGGCGCTTGGTTGATCAAGCCCCGCGGCCCGGACGAGCCCTCGGGCAGGGGTTCCCCGACCGTCAGCAGGTCGCCAGTCGCGCCGCCAGGGATTCGCATCGAGCGATGAACAACTTCGTGCTGCGCGGCATGGGCACGCGGGCGCGGGCCACCCAGTTGATCAGATCGCGCCCGGCGCACAGCGTGTTGTGCGCCTCCTCGAGTACGTAGTGGCATTCCGGCCTGCAACCGGGCAGGGGGATGGGCGGAATGGCGGCGAGGGATTCGCCGGCGGCGACGAAGCGTGGCCAGATCTCGAAGATCGAGTCGTCGGACTTCATCGTCTCGCACTCCTGTCGGGCGGCGGCGGCGAAGACGTCGATCTGCGGCACGAGGCCCGCGAACTCGGGGCGGCCGCCGAAGGTCGCCTGCAACGTCGTGGCGATCTGATCGATGTTCGCCATGGTCTGCGCGACCTTGATGAAGCGGGATTCGTAGTAGGCGACGATCGGCAGCGTGAAGGCGCGGAAAGGCTCGCCCCAGAGCTCATCGATGCCTTCCTCGCCGCTGAAGTGACGGACGTCGGTGCCGAGTTCCAGCGCTTCCTTGAAGCAGTCGCCGCAGGCCTTCATCAGCTCGTTGGAGCGGCTGATGCGAACGCCCTTCTCCTCGAGCTCGACGATCGCGGTGAAGATGTCGGTGGCCCGGTTGAACAGGGCGCCGGCGAGCATCGCCGCGTTCACGCGCTTCATCGAGGGTTCGGTCTGTGCCTCCCAGACGGCACGGGCGAGTTCCAGGCGGTCGCCCGGGGTGTTGATGCCCGGCTCGGTGTGATGGAAGGCGCGGCGCGTCAGGTGGTCGATCAGCGTCTTTCGCGATACCAGCGACTCGGGCAGCGGCTCGTACCAGCGCACCCAGTAGCCGTGGAAGTGGATGTACTCGGTGTCGGCGATGACGCGGCGCGCGCCGTTCGCCAGCGATTCCTTCGGGGGCTTGGGCGGCCTGGACGGACCGAGCAGGACGGCGTCGGACGGGTCGTCCTCCCGCGTCACGGACTGCACGGCAGCATCGGTCGCCGCCCGGCGCGCGGCGTCGGCGTCCGCGACGGTCCCGGGAGGGGCCGCGGTCGTACCGGTCGCGACGCTGACGGCGTCGCGCAAGACCTGGCTCTTCGGCGGTGCGATCGTCATTCGATACCCGGGTCGACCCTTCGAGGCGCCGAAGTATAACGAGACGGAGAGATGCTTCGGTCAGCCGTCGGACGGTCGATCTTGCCAGATGCCCCGTGAGCGGTCGGGGTCGGATCAAGGACTTCGCGCCGTTGCTGGACCTGCTGTCCAGCACTGTTCGCCAGGTGGCTGAAACGACTGACAAGATCGACCGGGCACCGGCCGTGACGCTGTTCTCGCGCGGCGACGGTCCGGTCGAGGTCACGCGCGACGCGCGTCGCCGAGAGGACGCCGCGTGACGCGTTTGCGCAACTAGGTAGCGGCGGCAGCGTCGTCGTCCCGAGGGTCGATGGCGGCGCGGTGCTCACGTCGGTGACCGGGTCGTGGTTTCGCAGGGTGCGCGGTGCCGGTGGCGTGACCGTTCCGGACATGTCGCGGTACTTGCAGTGTCGAGGTTCTCGAGATGTCGCGGTTCTCGAGATGTCGTGGTTGTCGAGATGTCGCGGCCTAGGAGGTGCCTGTTCGCGGGGGGGGGGGGCGCGAACGCCCGGGCGTTGTTTGTCCTCTTTCGATATCACGCCTTATAAGATATGATGCAACTCGCATATCTTAGTAGGTATAAAGAGGATCTTTGCTGCAATCGCTTGGAGGTCGTTGCACTCTCCGAAGCTTACCAAGTGGTCTTCATGTCTCGAGAGGTATGATAGCTGCTGATTTTTGAGGATATGAACCCGCGGCGCCGAGCGCGCGGTTGGCCGCGTGCCTATCCGAGTGCACGGAAACCGACGATGACCCACGACACTTCCGATCACACGCCGACGCCCATGCCGGTGAGGATCGCCACCACGCCGGATCAGCTGGGCGCCGGAGTGCGCGCCGCGCGGCTCGCGGCGGGCATCAGTCAGGACGCGCTGGCGCGGCGTGCCGGCACCACGCAGCGAGTCATCTCGCAACTCGAGAACGAGCCGGGCGGACGCACGCTCGCCATCGTCTTCCGGGTGCTGTCCGTGCTGGAACTGGAGGTTCGGCTCGCCGCGCGACCGGCTGATCCCGTCGACGCCGATCCGGATGCGTGGTGAGCCGGCCTGGCCGCGAACGCGCGCTCGATGTCGCCCTGAATGGACGGCACGTGGCGCGCTGGTCGGTGTCCCGCGGTCGGCATCGCCTCGACTACACGCAGGCGTGGCTCGCCGCGCCCGACGCCCGGCCGCTGTCCCTGTCGCTGCCCCTGCCGCTCTCCGTGGCCTCGTCCACCGGAACGGCAACGGCCGACGCCAGCGACAGGACCGAGCGCTGGTTCGAGAACCTTCTGCCCGACGACCCGGGGATGCGCGAGCGACTGCGGCAACGGTTCGGCGCGCCGAGCAGCGGCGCCATGGATCTGCTGGCCGAGGTGGGTCGTGACTGCATCGGCGCCGTGCAGCTGCTCGAGCCCGGCACCGAGCCGGACCTGCCGGCACCGGCGACGGGTCGTCCGCTCGACGAGGCCGGCGTGGCCGCCTGCCTTCGCGACACGAGCATGGCCAACCTGCCGGGCCGCCCCGACGAGGCGTCGTTCCGGCTCTCTCTCGCGGGCGCTCAGGAGAAGACGGCGCTGACACGGATCGACGGGGTCTGGCACGAGCCGTCCGGAGCGACACCGACCACGCACATCCTGAAACTGCCCCTGGGGCGCGTGGCGATGCGCGGTGTCGATCTGTCGAGCTCCGTGGCGAACGAGCATCTCTGCGCGCGGCTCGTCGGCGCGCTCGGGCTCGATGTCGCACAGACCGCGGTCGCACGCTTCGAGGATCGGCAGGCGCTGGTGGTCAGCCGTTTCGACAGACGGCTGGCCGGCGACGGGCGTACGCTGTTGCGGTTGCCGCAGGAGGACTTGTGCCAGGCGTTCGGATTGTCGCGCGACGCCAAGTACGAGGTGGACGGCGGACCGGGCATCGAACGCGCCATGACGTTCCTGTCCGGCTCGCGCCGGGCGACCGAGGATCGGCGAGCCTTCCTGACGGCGCAGGTCGTGTTCCTCCTGCTCGCGGCGGTCGACGGACACGCGAAGAACTTCAGCGTCTTCCTGGAGGCCGGCGGGCGGTACACCATGACGCCCTTCTACGACATGCTGTCCGTCTGGCCCTACGTCGGCAGCCCGGAACTGCCGAGGCAGAAGGCGGCCTTCGCGATGGGCTGGCACGGCGCGAACCGCCACTACCGGCTCGCGGACATCCTGCCGCGGCACGTCGTGGCGACGGCGGGCCGTTGCGCGATGGCGGACGAGCTGGAAGACATCGTCTCGCGACTCTCGTCGGACGTTCCCACCGTCATCGAGCGGGTCGAACGCGACACCGCGGCGGACGTCCCGGCTGCCGTGTCGGGCCCGGTCTTCGACGGCATGACGCGCACGCTCGCGTCTCTGGTGGACGCTCTGCCCTGAGTCCGCAGGGTCTGGCGCTTCCGCTCGTCACGGCCTGCGAGCCAGCAGGATCGCGCGGTGCGGCCGGGGGTGGCCTTCGACCGTCTTGTCCGGATCCGCCGGATCGAGCGCATCGACGAGCGATCGATACGGCATCCAGTCGGTGCTGCGCTGCTCCTCGGTGGAGGTCACGTCGACGGAAATCAGCCGAACGTCGACGAAGCCCGCCTCGCCCATCCAGCGAGTGACGCGCGTCGCGGAGGGGAGGGCGCGGACGTTGCGCATGCGCGCATAGCGCTCGCCGAGGCGGTGTTCGTCATCCGTCTTCGACGGGGAGATCAGTGTCTCGAGCACGAGCTCACCGCCCGGCCGGAGCGCGGCAAGGAGCTCGACGAGATGCGCCTCGTGATCGCGCCGGTGGTACAGCACGCCCATCGAGAGCACGGTGTCGAAGATCGCCATGGGGGCGGGCAACGCGTCGAGGGTCAGCGGCAGGCACTGCACGTGCGGGTCCTGCATGTAGCGCTGCACGGCCGCGAACTGACAGGCGAACAGGAGCCCCGGATCGATGCCCAGCGCGAAGGCCGCCCCGGCACCGCGCAGGCGCCACAGGTGATAGCCCGAGCCGCAGCCGACGTCGAGCACCAGGCGACCGTCGAGCGGCGCGAGATGCGGAACGAGGCGGTCCCATTTCCAGTCCGAACGCCACTCGCAATCGATCTCGACGTCGGCGATGCGGAACGGCCCCTTGCGCCAGGGGACGAGCGCGCGAAGGGACTCGTGAAGCGACGCGCGGACGGCGTCGTCCGTCGCGGCCTCGATCGCCACGACGGACGCGTCGAGGGTGCGCGCCCGCACGGTCAGATCCGGCAGGCACGCCAGCGCGGCACGCCAGGTCGGCAGATCGCCGTGACGCGGCGACGCCTCGAGGACCGCCGCGATCAACGCGTCGCTCCAGGGCCCGAGCGGCGTGTCGGCGACGGCGGCGCGAAGCGCGTCCGCGTCGAGGCGAAACCGGGCGGGAACCGCCGACGGTGCCGCCGATCCCTCGCGAGGCTCGCCCTTCACCGGATCGCGATCAGGGAGGCGAAGTTGAAGCACTGGAACCAGACGCCGATGCGCGTGAAGCCGGCGGTGCGCAGTCGGGCCTCGTGCTCGGGCAGCGTGTCCGGCACGAGCACGTCCTCGAGTGCGGCACGCTTTCTCGCGACCTCGAGCGCCGAGTAGCCGTTGGCGCGCTTGAACGCGTGGTACATGTCGATGTGCAGCGCATCGAGTTCGGGGTCGGCGAAGCGCACCTTCTCCGACAGGACGAGCACGCCGCCGGGGAGAAGGGCATCCGCGATGCGCGTCAGCAGCGCGGTGCGAGCGTCCGGCGCGACGAACTGCAGGGTGAAGTTCATCGCGACGACCGAGGCAGGCTCGAGCGGGAACGCGGCGAGATCGGCTTCGTGCAGATCCAGCGCCGGCGCGAGCGCGTCCGCCGGCGTCGCGCGACGGTGTTCCTCGACGACACCGGCCGCGCGCTCGAGCATGGCGGGCGAGTTGTCCACGCCGACGATGCGGCAGCTGCCCGCGATCACCTGTCCGTGCGAAGGGGTCGCCGACGGCGTCTTCGTCTGCGTCTCCGTCTCTGTCTGTGTCTGTGTCTGCGTCCGCGTCCTTGTCTGCGTCTGCGTTCGCGCGTCGGGGGTCGCACGGGGGTTCGCGGCCGGCTCGTCGGCGCGTCCGGCGGCCGCCGGCACGGTCAAGGCCGAGCGCATCGCCAGCGCGCTCGCCGCCAGCGAGCAGCCGAGGTCGTAGAGGTGCGTGTCGGGCTGCGCGAACCGCGCGGCGATCAGCCCCGTCTGCGCGACGATGCTCGCGTAGCCCGGGATCGAGCGGTCGAGCATGTCGGGGAACACGCGGGCGACTTCGGCATCGAATCGGAACGGCGCGACCGGCCCGGCCGCGAACAGCGTGTCCCGCTCCGCCGACGCCGCGATCGAGCGGCTCACCCGGCGCTCCCCGGTCGCCCGTCGAGCCGTCTCAGCCGGGCCGACCGCCGAGCGTCTCGTGCAGTTCGAGCAGCAGCGACTCGGTGGTGTCCCAGTCGACGCAGGCATCGGTGATCGAGACGCCGCGCACGAGGTCCTTCGGGTCGCCGAGCTTCTGGTTGCCGGCGCCGAGGTTGGATTCCAGCATGATGCCCATGATCGACGTCGAGCCCGCCTGGAGCTGCGCGGCGACGTCGCGGGCGACCAGGGGCTGGCGCTCGTGGTCCTTGTTCGCGTTCGCGTGCGAGCAGTCGATCATGATGCGGGCGGGCAGGCCGGCAGCGGCGAGGGCGGCTTCGGCCGTCGCGACGTCGCTCGCGGCGTAGTTCGTCCTGCCGCCGCCGCCGCGCAGGATGACGTGGCCGTGGCGGTTGCCGCGCGTGCGCAGCACGGTCGCGCGGCCCTCGCCGTCGATGCCGAGGAAGGCGTGCGGGGCCGCGGCGGACTGCATCGCGTTGATCGCGACCTCGAGGCCGCCGTCGGTGCCGTTCTTGAAGCCGACCGCCGTCGACAGCCCGCTCGACATCTCGCGGTGGGTCTGGGATTCGGTGGTGCGCGCGCCGATCGCGGACCAGGAGAACAGGTCGGAGAGGTACTGCGGGCTGATCGGGTCGAGCGCCTCGGTGCCGGTGGGCAGGCCCGTCTCGGCGAGATCGACGAGCAGGGCGCGGGCGGTCGAGAGCCCGGTCTCGATGTCGAAGGAGTCGTTCAGGTGCGGGTCGTTGATCAGACCCTTCCAGCCGACCGTCGTGCGCGGCTTCTCGAAGTAGACGCGCATGACCAGTTCGATGCGGTCCTGCACGCGTTCGCGCAGCGCGAGCAGGCGGGTCGCGTAGTCGCGCGCGGCGTCCGGATCGTGGATCGAGCAGGGGCCGACGACGGCGAGCAGACGCGTGTCCGTGCCGTCGAGGATCGCGTTGACGGCGGCGCGTCCGGCCTCGACGGTGGCGGTCGCCTGCGCGGTGCGCGGGTGCCGTCGGCGCAGTTCGGCCGGCGTGACGAGCGTCTGCTCGGACAGGATGTTGGTGTTCGACAGCGGCTCGTTGAGCGTGACGACGGAGGAGCTGGCGGGCATGACGGACTCGGCGGGTTGGCAGACGATGGAAGGGGGCGGAGCGGGACCGGCGACCGACCGACGACGCGAGGCGCGCCGGTCGGCTGACGCCGGAGCCCGGAAGGGTACCTTCAGACGTCCATCAGCGCGAGTCCGCCCGTCGAGGCCGCCGCGAGACCCTGCCGGCCCTCGATCAGCGCCTCCAGATCGTCCCCGAGCAGCGGGTCTCGCCAGCCGGCGAGCGCTTCCCGGGCGTCGCCGGTGACCATGCGCTCGAGCAGCTTCGGCGGCGCGAGCAGGCCGGGCGCGATACCGAGCTCGAGGCCGCGCTGGTGCACCCAGGCGTCGAGCAGCTGCACGCGCGCGAGCAGCCCGGCGTCGAGCTTCTTCTTCTTCGCGAACGGCGGCACCGGCTCCGGCGTGCGGGTCGCCGCCTCGGCGATCAGCGTCAGGAGTTCCCCGGCATGACGCTCGCGCGTCTTCCGGTCGAGGCCGCGCACGTGCCCGAGTTCCTCGTCGGAATCCGGCCGCTGCTGGGCGAGGGCGAGCAGCACGTCGTCCTTCATGAGCCAGTTGCGCGGCAGGTTGCGCTGGCGCGCCGTGAGCTCGCGCCATTCCGCGAGCGCCTGGATCACCGCGAGCGTCGGGCCCTTGTAGCGCTGGATGTTCCGCACCTTCTTCCAGCGCTCGGCGGCGGGCTGGTCGTACCGGGCCGGGTCCTCGGCCGCGGCGAACTCGGGGGCGAGCCACGCGAGGCGGCCGAGCGTCTCGAGCTCCTCGCGCATCGAGAGGTACAGGGTCTCGAGGTGGATGACGTCGTCGAGCGCGTAGGCGATCTGCTCGGGCGGCAGCGGTCGGCGGGTCCAGTCGGCGCGCGTGTGGGACTTCGCGAGCTCGATGTCGAGGCGCTCGCGCACGAGGTTGCCGTAGCCGATCTGCTCGCCGTGGCCGAGCAGCGGGGCGGCGATCTGGGTGTCGAAGAGCGGGGCGGGCACGCGCCGGTTCATCAGCCAGAAGATCTCGAGATCCTGGGAGGCGGCGTGGAAGACCTTGACCACGGCGGGGTCGTCGAGCAGCGCGACGAAGGGGGCGAGGGCATCGGCGTCCTCGGCGAGCGCGATCGTGTCGATGCAGGCGAGGTGCTCGCCGTGCTTGATCTGCACCAGGCACAGCTCGGGGCGGTAGGTCCGCTCGCGCAGGAACTCGGTATCGAGCACCACGTAGGGCGCACCGGCGAGCGATGCGCAGAACGCGGCGAGCCCATCGGCGGTATCGACGTACTCGTGCGCGGGAAGGTCGGTCATGGCGGGGCGCCGATCGCGTCGGGCGGCCCAGTGTAGCGCCGTCCGGCGCGCCCTCGCCTAGAACGAGAACTGATAGATCAGGTCGACCGCCTTGTTCACGCCCTGCGCCGCCTCGAGATAGAGTTTCCGGGTCAGGTCGTAGCGCAGCGAGAGGGTCGGCGGGCCGGACTCGAACACGCTCTGGCCGTAGCTCAGCAGCAGCTTCTCGTTGACGCGGCCGCTGACCACCACCTCGGTGTCGTCGCCACGCCCCCGCGTCTCGAGGGCGAATTCGTCGATGCCGATGGCGTCGGCGATGCCGGAGCCGATGGTCCGTCCGCCACGCACCGAGAGGGCGAGGGCGGCGGCGGCGAGCAGGCTCTGGTTCTGATCGCTTGCCGCGCCGAGGTCGCGGCCGAGCACGACGTAGGAGAGAATCGCTTCCTCGGACTTGTCGGCAGGCTCGGTGAACAGGCCGATGTCGGGCTCGGCGATGTCGCCGGTGATCTTCAGGCCGGCGATGCGCTCCGGCTCCTCGTTGGTGATGCGGCGGATCGCCTGGATGTCCAGCGCGGTCCGGTCCACCGGGCCGACGAACACGATCTGACCACTCGCCTCGAGGTTCTGCCCGTACTGCTTGAAGATGCCGTCGATCACGCGGATCTCGCCGCCGAGCTGCACCGGCTCGGGGCTTCTCAGCGAGACGCTCATGTCGCCGCTCAGACGCGCCTTGAGTCCGTAGGCGTCGAGCGAGACCTCGTCGCCGAGTCCGACGTCGACGTCGACGCGCAGGTCCAGCGCCCCGGGCGGATCGACCGCGGTGGCGTCGGCGGTCTCGTCGATGTCCTCGACCACGACGATGTCGTCCGACAGGGTCGCCGCGCCCTGCGGCAGGTCGGCGACGTCGATCGTGGCGTAGGGGATGTCGACGGTGCCGCCGACCCGCACCCGACCGGGCCGCGCGCCGATCGTGATCTCGTGCGAGACGAGCGCATCGGTCAGCGGATCCTGGCGAAGTTCGAGCGCCTTGCCGATCAGGGTCACGTCGGCGCGCCAGGCGTCGAGTCGCTGCCAGTTGGCCGAGCCCTCGATCGCGATGGCCCCCTCGCCACCGCTCTCCAGCGCGCCGTCCACGAAGGCCCGCTTGCCCTTGATGTTCGTCGTGATCCGGCCGCCCTCGATCGCCAGCGGCATCGTGTCCGAGCGCACGACCGGGTCGGCGAGGACGATCTGTCCGTCGAAGCGCGGGTCGGTGAGGAAGCCGGAGAGCGCACCGTTCGCGTCGATGGTGCCGGACACCGCGTCGAAGCCGGGCAGGAAGGCCTTCGCGAAATCGATCCTGAAGCCGTCGAGATCCACGTTGCCGGCCAGCGCACGCTGCTCGTCGGCCGGGTCGAGCTGGACCGTCACGCGGGCGTTGCCGAGCGAATCCGAGGCGATCTGCAGTGTCGCGTCGACGTCGGTGGGGTCGACCTTGGCGTTCAGCGTCAGGCTGTCGTAGAGGAAGCTGACCGGGTCCTCGTTGGCGTCGACGACGGTCGCGCCCCCGTCGTCGATCGCGAGCGCGAGGTCGGCGGAGAAGCCGCCGGGCTGATCCTCGCCCCAGCGCACGGTCGCGTCGGCGCCGAGCGCACCGGCGAGGGTCGTCTCCGCCGGCAGGAAGGGATCGAGCCGGTCGAGCGGGTAGGCGTCGAGCGCGATCACGGCGGTGCCGGCGGCCTCGGCCAGCACGCGGTTCTCCAGGCAGAGGTTGGTGTCCTCGGTCGTCCAGCAGTGCGGATCGATGGCGAACTGCTTCGCCGCGTTGTCCCAGGCCAGGCCGGTGGGCTCGCGAAGCCGGATGACGTGCGCGGGCACCTCGAGCGTCACCGCATCGAGGCTGCCGAGCCAGTCGAAGGCCTCGTTCAGCCCGCCGGCGGCCTTCAGATCGATCGCCGTGGCCTGCGGCCCGTCGACGAACAGCGCCAGGCGATGGTCCGCGCGGGTGCCGTCGACGGTGACCCGCGTGTTCGAGATCAGCTGGTCGGCCGCTTGCACTTCGCCGATGGCGAGCACCAGCGTGCTCGGCTCGAGCGCGGCGCGCTCGACGTCGGCCTTCAGCGAGAAGCCCCGGATCTCGATGTCCCGGAACTGCACCGCCTGCGCGCTGGCGTCGAGGCCGACGCTCGGTTCGGCCAGCGGACCGGAGAGCGCGATGTCCGCCGCGAAACCGCCGGACAGCCCCGGCAGGAAGTTCTGCAATCGTGGCAGTCGGGCGGTCGCGGCGATGTCCCAGACCTCGTCCACGGTACCGCTCGCGTCGAGCCGGTTCTCGCCGTTGTCGAGGGTGAGGGTGTCGATGCGGAACACGCCGTCCTCGCCCTTGTTCACGACGGCGTCGAGCGTGAAGGGATAGTCCTGCAGGACCCCTCCGACGTGCGCCTCGCGCACGGCAACGGTCCAGTCGCCGTCCTCGCCGACGCCACCGCTCGCGCGGATCGCGCCGTCGAGCGCGCCGGAGAGCGTCTCGAGCTGCACCGACGGGTCGATGTCGGCGAGATCGATCGCCGCGAGCCAGGCGATGCCGTCGTTCCAGGACAGCGCGGCCGACCCGTCGATCGTGCCGCCGAGCGTCGCGATGTCGATGCTCGAGAGGTTCAGGCGCTCGGTGTTGGCCTGGCCGGCGAGCGACAGATCGGTGTCCGGCACCTGCTCGCCGGACAGGCGCGTGGTCACCGCGAGCGCGTAGTCCTCCAGGGTGCCGTCGACGGTCACCGACAGCGCCTCGGCCTTCGCGATCGTCTGCGTGTCGAGCGGCCAGCCGAGGCGGGGTGCGTTCACCGTCAGGGTGGCCGGCAGGTCGGGTTCCAGCGGTTCGACCTGCCCGGCCAGCGTCGCTTCGAGCGCCCCCGTGACCTCGGCGGCGAGGTCCAGCTCGCGCAGCGTGTTGTCCAGCTCGAGGGTGACGAGCACGTCGCGCACGTCGCCCATCCCCTCGCCCTCGGGCACGACGCCCTCGAGCGCCGCGAGCAGGGTCAGCTCGAGCGGGTAGTCGCCGTCCGGGGTGACGGTACCGGTGACGTTCGCCGCGTAGCTCTGATAGTCGACCGATGCCTCGTCGAGGAACAGCGTGCCGTCGTCGGTACGCGCCGACAGGGAGAGATTCTCGAGCACCTGCGGCGGTGCGTCGCCGGGTGCCTGGAACGTCAGGCGCTTGACCAGCACTTCCTCGAGCGTCACGTCGATCGGCAGCGCGATGCTCGGCAGTTCGATCGGCCCGCCCGGTTCCTTCGGGGCGGCTTCGGTGGCGTAGGTGGTGACGTCGAGTTCGTCGACGATGGCGCGATCGAGGCAGAAGCGGCGCTCGGTCAGGCAGCCCAGACGCCAGGCGGTGTCGACCCCGCGTGCCTCGATCTTCAGCGCGTCGTTCTCGAAGGACAGAGCCTCGGTGGCGATGCCCTTGCGGAGGTTGCCCTCGAAGGCGTCGAGCTCCAGTCCGTCGACGCGCCTGGCCGCTTCGCGGGTCACGAGGTTGAAGCCCTTCTCGGTACCCGCCACGAAGTAGACGACACCCAGCACCAGCAGCACCAGCACGAGGAGGACCAGCAGCAGGATCCCGAGCCACTTGAGCAGTCGCTTCATCAGAAGTCCGGACCGAGGGAGAGATGGACGCGGAAGCCGCGATCGAGTTCGTTGTCGCCGATCGGGTGACCGACGTCGATGCGGAACGGACCGACCGGCGATTGCCAGCGGATGCCGACGCCGGCGCCGGCCGAGTAGGGGTGGCTGAAGGTGTTGAAGGCGCGTCCGGCATCGACGAAGACGGCGGCGCTCCAGCGATCGGCGAAGCGGTAGTTGTACTCGGCGTTGAGGATCTCGAGGTAGCGTCCACCGACCGGATCGCCGGCGGGGTCGCGCGGGGAGACGTCGCGGTACTTGTAACCGCGGATGCTTCGGTCACCGCCCGCGAAGAAGCGCTGCGAGACCGGCACGCGGGTGAAGTCGTTGGTGCTGATCGCGCCGTACTGCAGGGTGCCGATCAGCGTGTTCCTCGGGGTCACGGCGCGCAGGTACTTGAACTGCACGATGGACTTGTAGAAGTCGATCGACGAGAGCAGCTTCCTCGAACCGTAGAGGAACTGGAAGGCGGTGGTCTGGCCCCAGCTCGGGAACGGGCGCCCCTTGCTGCGGGTGCGGCCGTAGCCGATGCCGGGCAGCACCAGGTTGGTCTCGAGTTCGCGCCCGGAGACGACCGAGATCTCGCGCTCCCAGCGGACGAAGAGGGACTCGTTCCACTCGTGGCGGAGGCGGGTGACCCGCTGCACGTTGAGCGTGGACAGGAAGCTTCGCACCTCGTCGTCCCGGTCCTCGTTCTGCAGGCCGTACTCGACGCTGTAGTAGTTGAGCAGGGGGTCGCGCCCGCGCGGTATGCGGTAGGCGACGGAGGCGTTCTGGCGCACCGCCGACAGGCCGAGCTCGGCCGAGGCGGAATGCCCGCGGCTGTTGATCAGCGGCTTCGCCCAGGTGATGCGCCCGCGCGGCCCGTCGTCCTCGGTCGAGTAGCCGATGCCGAGCCCGACCTGGTTGGCGTCCTTGCGGGTCAGCGAGACGCGCACGGGCACCGTCCGTCCGTAGCGCCGGTCGCGCTGCGGGACGACGCGCACACTGTCGAAGTAGCCGGCGTTCTGGAGATTTCTCGTGAGTTCCCCGACCTTCCTCGCCTCGTAGGGGTCGCCTTCGGCAAAGGGCAGCCAGCGCTCGAGAAACGCGTCCGAGAGCACCTCGCTGTTCCAGACGACCTCGCCGAACACGTGGCGCTCCCCGCTGTCGGCGATCAGCGTGATGTCGGCGGTGAGCTGGCGTCGGCTGACGCGTACCTCGGTCCTCGTCAGCTTGAAGTCGAAGTAGCCGAGGTCCTGCGCGCGGCCCAGGAGCACGCCCTTCGCCCCGTCATAGGCACCGGAGACGAACACCGCGTTGCGCTGCAACGGGAGTTGTCCGAGCACCGGCATGTACTCGCCGTCGAGGCTGGCCGCGCCGTCGATCCGCACGTTGATGACGCCGATGCGGACCGGGTCGTTGGGCGTGATGCGCAGTTGCAGCACCGTGTCCTCGCCCACGTCGCGCCGGTCGACGTCCACGTCGGCGCCGTAGTAGCCGAGCGCCGAGAGCGCCGTCTTCGACAGCGCCGGCAGCGAGTCGATGTAGCGTTCCAGGCTGCGTTCGCGTTCGTCCCGAGGCTCGCCGATGGAGAGCCGGACGTTCTCCTCGAGCTTGTCCGGCACGCCGCTGATCTCGATGCGCAGCTCGGCCGAGACCGCGCCGCTCGCGAGCGCGCAAACGACCAGTAGCGACGCGCCGGCGTGACGGGCGACGCGCGCGAGGAGCTTCGCGGCGGGGGTGTCGCGGGGAAGGCGGGCCGGCTGGGTCAAGAGGACGTCAGAATCTCGATGAGTTCGACAACCCGCTGGGCGGGCAAGGGTCGTGCCGCGGACGTACGGGACATTCACCGGTCGGGTACGTGTCCGCAGGACGCTCTGATGCAGGGAGGTGCCGGTTTCTACGCGACGCCGCTGCCCTCCACGTCGTCCGGAAAGCGCACGGCCCACGCCGTGAAGCCGCCGTCGAGGCTGTACACTTCCGCGAACCCTCGCCCGGCGAGCATCGCGCCTGCCGCCTGGCTCGAATGACCGTGGTAGCAGCAGACGATCAGGGGCAAGGCGGGATCGGCGTCGGCCACGAAGGCGGCCAGGCCGGATTCGTCCAGGTGCCGGGCCTTGTCGATGTGCGCGGCGGCGTAGCTTTCCGGGTCGCGAATGTCGACGACCGTGGCGTCGCGATCATCGATGAGGATGCGGGCGTCGTCGGCGGAGAGGCGGGCGTAGGACATGGTCGACAGCGTGGGTTGCGTGCGAAGGGAATGGCGGAGTTTCCGAAGTCTATCAGTCGAGTCGGCGCGAGCCCGGTGATTCCCGCGACCCCTCCGGCCCATGGCCCGGCACTTTTCCACGCCGCGCTGCGAAGCCTCCCCGAAGACTTCCGGGTGGACGAGCGCCTGACGATCGAGCACACCGGCGAGGGCGAGCATCTGTGGCTGCGGATCGAGAAGCGGCTGCTGAACACGTCCGATGTGCTCGCCCTGCTCGAGCGGGTCTATGCCGTCGGCTCGGCCGATGTCGGAGTGTCGGGATTGAAGGATCGGCGGGCCGTGACCCGTCAGTGGTTCAGCGTGCGCACGCCGCTGGACGCCGCGCCGTTCGAGTCCGCGGCGACCGAGCTGTCCTCGGCGACCGAGGCGTCGTCGCCGACCGAGCCGACCGAGCCGACCGAGCCGTCCGAGCCGTCCGAGCCGTCCGAGCAGTCCGAGCAGTCCGAGCAGTCCGAGCAGTCCGAGGAGCGCTCGTCGCTGCGTCTGCTCGACAGCGCGCGTCACTCGCGAAAGCTTCGCCGGGGCGCCCATGTGGCGAACGTCTTCGAGATCACCCTGCGCGACGTGGAGCCGCTGCCTGCAGGCAGCGAGACCGCTAAGTCGGCCGAGGCGTTCCTGTCGGCCGTGGTCGAGCGCGTCGAACGCCTTCGCGCCGACGGCTTCCCGAACTATCTCGGCCCCCAGCGATTCGGCCACGGCGGCTCGAATCTCGTCCGGGCGCGGGCCTGGTTTCGGACGCCGAAGAAGCGGGCCTCGCGTCAGCAGCGCGGGCTGTGGCTGTCGGCGGCACGCTCGGCGCTGTTCAACCGGATCTGTGCGGCCCGCGTCGCCGACGGCAGCTGGTCGCGCGCGATCGACGGCGAGCCACTGATGCTCGACGGCAGCCGGAGTTTCTTCGTCCCGGACGGGGCGTCGCGCGATGACGGGTCCGTCGCGGATCGGATCGCGAGCGGCGACGTGCACCCGAGCGGCCCGTGGTGGGGGCGTGGCGCGTCGCCGGCTAGCCGCGCCTGCGCCGTGCTGGAAGCGTCCGTGCTCGAGGACGCCGCCGACCTGCGGAGCGGGCTCGAGCGCGCGGGCCTCGAGCAGGAACGCCGCGCCCTGCGAGCGCTCGCGCCGGATCTCGTGCTGACGCCCGTGGACGCGCGCACCCTGCGCCTGACCTGCTCGCTGCCGCCGGGCGTGTTCGCGACGACGCTGTTGGCCGAGTTCGGCACGTACACGACCGGGGAGCGCCGCTAGATGGGCTCGGGCCCGCTGCTCGGCGGCGCCTTCGCCAGATCGAGGGCGCGCTCGCCGATGCCTATCGCGTGCTCGGCGTCACTCGCGATGATGACAAGGCCGGTGTGAAGGGGGCGTATCGTCGGCTGATCAGTCAGCATCACCCGGACAAGCTCGTCGCCAAGGGCCTGCCGGAGGAAGTGATCCAGGCCCCCACCGGCTCGACGCAGAAGGTTTCCGCGGGCCGGGAGCGTGTCCGGGAAAGCCGCGCCCGGTAGGAGACGAGCACATGGTCACGACACACGAGAGCGAGGCGGACGCGCGCAACGCGGACATCCGGATCTGGATCGACGGTCGACTGGTGCCGCGCAGCGAGGCGACCGTGTCGGTCTACGACTCGGGCTTCCTGCTCGGGGACGGCATGTGGGAAGGGCTGCGTCTGCACCACGGCCGCTGGGCGTTTCTCGACGATCATCTCGATCGGCTGTTCGACGCCTGCCGCGCCGTGCGCATCGACATCGGCCTGAACCGGGCCGGCATTGCCGCGGCCCTCGAGGAGACGCGCCTCGCGAACGACATGCACGACGACGTGCATTGCCGGCTGATGATCACCCGCGGCATCAAGGTCAAGCCCTTCCAGCACCCGTCGCTGTCGCGCACCGGGCCTACCATCGTGATCATCATGGAGCACTCGACGCCGAGCGATGCACTTGCCCGGCGCGGCATTCGCCTTGCAACGGTGCCGCAAGTGCGCGGCCTTCCCATGTCGCAGGACGCGAAGTACAACTCCCATTCCAAGCTCAACTGCGTGCTCGCCTGTCTGCAGGCCGAGGAGGCGGGCGCCGACGAGGGGCTGATGCTCGACCCGCACGGCTTCGTGAACACGACCAACGCCTGCAACTTCTTCATCGTCCGGCGCGGCGAGGTGTGGACCTCGACCGGCGACTACTGCATGAACGGCGTCACCAGGCGCAAGGTGATCGAGCTGTGTCGGGCCAACGGCGTGCCGGTGTTCGAGCGCAACTATTCGCTGTTCGACGCCTACGCGGCGGACGAGGCGTTCCTGACCGGCACCTTCGGTGCACAGACGCCGGTGGCCTCGATCGACGGGCGTGCCCTCGGCGCCGGGACCGCCGGGCCGATCACGCGACGGCTGCGCGCGTGGTACGAGGCGCTCGTCGAGCGGGACACGCGGGGCGGCGTCGCGGTCTGAGCCGATCGGGCCGGCGCGCCGGCCGAGCGAGACTCGCGGGGCGGCGGTGCGGTCGGCCGCGGGCGATCATGTCTCGTTCAATCGCGGCATCAGCATGACCAGGTTGCACGGCCGGGTGCGGGCATCGAGCTGCGCCGAGATCAGCTTCTCCCAGGCCAGTCGGCAGGCGCCGGCGGAGCCGGGCAGCACGAACACGAAGGTGGCGTTGGCCACGCCCGCCAGCGCGCGTGACTGCAGGGTCGACGTGCCGATCTCCTCGAAGGAGAGCACGCGGAACATCTCGCCGAAGCCCTCGATCTCCTTGTCGAGAAGCGGCTTCACGGCTTCGGGTGTGCCGTCCCGCCCGGTGATGCCGGTGCCGCCGGTCGTGAGCACCGCGTCGACGTCGGGGTCCGCGATCCAGCGCGACAGGATCGCGCGGATCGCGTAGGCGTCGTCCCGGCAGATCGCCTTCTCGGCGTTCACGTGGCCGGCGCCGTCGAGCGCCTCCACGAGCCGCTTGCCCGAGACGTCCTCGGCCTCGCCCCGCGTGTCGGAAATCGTCAGCACGGCAACGTTGAGGGACTTGAACGCGGCGTCGGTCATGGTGAGGCGGAGGCGTGACGGCAGGAAGTCGGAAGAACGAATGCTACCGCGCCGCGCAAGCCTCCACCGCCGTTCTGCGAGTAGACTCGCCGCATGTCCGAGCGCCTGCAGAAGATCCTCGCCAACACCGGTCTCGGCTCGCGTCGCGAACTCGAACGCTGGATCGCCGCGGGGGAGGTGCGCGTCAACGGGCGCGCCGCGACGCTCGGGGATCGTGCCGCGCTCGACGACGACCTGACCGTCAAGGGTCGCTTCTACAAGGTCGTGGCAGACGACGTGCAGCCCCGCCGGGTGCTGATCTATCACAAGCCGCTCGGCGAGATCACCACACGCGACGACCCGGAGAACCGCCGCACCGTGTTCGACGCCTTGCCCCGGCTGCACCACGGGCGCTGGATCGCGGTCGGGCGTCTCGACATCAACACGCTCGGTCTGCTGCTGCTGACCAACGACGGCGAACTTGCCCATGCGCTCATGCATCCGTCGTCCGAGCTGAAGCGTCAATACGCCGTTCGCGTGAACGGTCGGGTGAACCCGGAGGCGATCGATCGTCTGGCGACGGGCGTCGAGCTCGAGGACGGACCGGCGAAGTTCGATCGCATCGTGGCGGATCCTGCCGGCGAGGGCAGCAATCACTGGTACCGGGTGACCGTGAAGGAGGGGCGCAACCGCCTGGTGCGCAGACTCTGGGAATCGCAGGATCTGCAGGTCAGCCGCCTGATCCGCACGCGCTACGGGCCGGTGTCGCTGCCGCGATGGCTCGCCCGGGGCAAGGTGCACGAGCTGCCGCCGGGGGAGACCTCGGCGCTCGCCGCGAGCGCGGGTCTCGCGCCGGCCGTGACCGGACGGCTGCGCATCGTGGCCGTCCACCCGCGCGATCGTCGCCGGGCGCGCGAACGCTCGAGCCGGAAGGCCGGCGGCGGCAAGCGGACCGGTGCTGCGAAGGGTTCGGGTCGCGGCTGAACGATCCCTGGCGACGCCGAAGGACGCCGAAGGACGCCAAAGGACGCCAAAGGACGCCAAAGGACGCCAAAGGACGCCAAAGGACGCCAAAGGACGCCAAAGGACGCCGAACGACGACGTCGACGCGAAGACCGGTGTTGCGGGACTCGCAGCGGTAGACGACGTGGCGCGCGCGACGGGAAACGAAGCGGGACGCGCGACGCGTGACGATGTAGACTCTGCCGCGCCGGAGAGGTGGCCGAGTGGCTGAAGGCGCCAGCCTGGAAAGTTGGTATACGGGGTAACTCGTATCGAGGGTTCGAATCCCTCTCTCTCCGCCACTTTCGCCCTCGAGGAATGGAATCGGCACCGCCGCGGAAACGGGTGGTGCGGGTCGTGATCACTGTCTATGGTTCTTCCGGGGCGACATGCCCTTTGCCCTGCTCTCCGGTCGAGTCGTCTTCGGGTGGCTCCTCGCGCGACGTCAGTGCCTTCGGCGATCCGGGCTTGCAGCTGGGAAGGGCCGCGCGGCTCTGACGGCGACGGCTCGGATCACGGCTGGGGCGGGCACTGCCTGATCATGGGAGGGGCAGTGAACGGCGGGCAGTTCGTCGGGCGGTGGCCGAGCGACGAGATCGACGGCTCGTGATCGGGTTCCCGGTTATCGCCGCGAAAGCGGGTGGGTTTACCGAACCCCGTTGGACGTCGCTGTGGCACCCTGCGTTCCTGATGCCGACCTGCCGCTAGCGGGAGGTCGCGAGCCGACGAGACGAACGGGGATGGCCTTGGCAGACGAGTACCCACGAGAGTCGACGCGCGCGCGCGGCGTGAACACCGCCGCGCTCCGGGCGAGGCGGATCGTTCGCCGGGGTACGTGGTGGTCGGGTCTGGCCGGCGTCCTCGCGCTGTCGGCACTGCCGCTCGTCGGCAGCGCCGCGGACGACACGAGCGTGCCCGATGCGGTCATCGGGGGCTCGCTTCGGGTCATCGGCGGCGCGGTCGCTTCGCAGGATCAGTGGCCGTCGATCGTCGCCCTGGTGCGTGTCGGGAGGGGGTCCCCCGCGGACCGGCAGTTCTGCGGCGGCACGGTCATCGCGCCGCGTTGGGTCATGACCGCGGCGCATTGTCTGTATGACCTCTTCAAGCGTCAGATCGAACCCTCGAGCCTGCGTGTCATCACCGGTGTGTCCGATCTCCGGGCGGACACGCCGGATGAGGAAGCCATCGTCACGAACCTCTTCGTTCACCCGTCCTACGATCACGTTGCGCAGGACGCCTACGACGACATCGCGCTGATCGAGCTGGCCAACCCGGTCGCCGCGCCGGCGATAGACCTGTTCGCGGGCGATACGGAATCGCTCGCGCGGGGGCGGGGGTTCATCGCCGGCTGGGGCGCGACCGAGTTCATCACGCCGCGTCGAGCGACCTACCCCGACGCGCTGCATGAGGCCGTGGTCCCGCTGGTGCCGCGCGCGGTGTGCAACGCCCCGCTGTCGTACGCCGGCTACGTCGGCGCGGGGCAGCTCTGCGCGGGCTTTGCCGAGGGTGGTGTCGACACCTGCGTCGGGGACAGCGGGGGGCCCCTGGTCGTCGATACCGGTGGGCGGCTCGAACAGGTCGGCGTCGTGAGCTACGGGCGGGGCTGTGCCGTGCCACTCTTCTACGGGATCTACACCAACGTGTCGGCCTACCGCAGCTGGATCAGCGAGTTCGTCGCGCTCCCCGAGCCGGTGACGCCGCCCGTGGCGAGCGAGCTGCCGCGGGGCCCCGCCGACGGGTCGCCCGCACCGATCGCCTTGACGGCGCCGGTCGCGCGGCCGATCGAAGGCGTCGCCAACCCGTTCGAGCCGATCGCGTCGAACAGCGCGTCGGACGCGCCCGACCGGGACGAGTCACGCTTCCTGTTCGGCGGGGTTGGGGCCACGACCCCGCTCGCCGGCATCGCCCTCCTGCTGTTCGCCCTTCGACGAAGAGTGATCCGCCGGCGCTGAGCGGCTGCGTCGAGGGCCCGAGCCGGCGGTCAGAGCCGGCGGTCAGAGCTGGCGGTCAGCCGGCGGTCAGAGCTGGCGGTCAGCCGGCGGTCAGAGCTGGCGGTCAGAGCTGGCGGTCAGAGCTGGCGGTCAGAGCCGGCGATCAGCGCCGGCAGTTCGAGCCGGCGGCGTGGGCCGACGGCAAGCGATGCCCTCGAAGGGCGTAGACGGACGACGACTCGCTACAGGAACTCGGAGCGGATCTTGTCGAAGCTCGTGTGGCGGATGTCACGGCCCTTGACGAGGTAGACCACGTACTCGCAGATGTTCACGGAGTGATCGCCGATGCGCTCGAGGGCGCGGGCACACCACGTCGTCTTGAACAGCTTGGACACCTGACGCGGATCCTCGACGAGGTGCGTCGCGAGCAGTCGCTCCAGGGTCTCGTACTCGCGGTTGACGTCCTCGTCGCGCGCCGCCGTGCGGATCGCCGCATCGACGTCCAGGCGAGCGAAGGCGTCGAGCGCGTCGCGCAGCATCGAGCGCACGAGTTCGCCGAGATGCAGCAGGTCCTTGCGATGGCCCGCCTTGTCATCCGTGGCGGCGAGTTCGACCGAAAAGCGCCCGAGCTTTTCCGCCTCGTCCCCGATGCGCTCGAGGTCGGTGATGACCTTGATGACGGTGACGATCAGGCGGAGGTCCGAGGCGGCCGGTTGTCGACGCGCCAGCACGTGCGTGCATTCCTCGTCGATCTCGACCTCGAGCGCGTTGACCTCGAAATCGTTCTGGGCGACCAATGCGCCGAGATCGGTGTCCCCCTCGAGCAGGGCGATCAACCCGTTCGAGACCTGTTCTTCCACGAGGCCGCCCATCTTGAGGACCTTGTTGCGGATATCTTCCAGCTCGTTGTTGAACTGCTGGGAAATGTGCTGATCGAGGTGCAGCTTGTCCATCGTGGGGTCTCTCGTCGTCGTGGAGCGTCGTCGTGCCGTGCCGTGCCGTGCCGTGCCGTGCTGGGGCGGGAACGCGGCGGACGCGGGACCGAGGTGTCGAGGCCGCAAGCGCCCCGGACAGGTTCGAGCAGGTTCGAGCAGGTTCGAGCAGGTTCGAGCAGGTTCGAGCAGGTTCGAGCAGGTTCGAGCAGGGGCAGGCAGAGTCGGATCGGTCAGCCGAAGCGGCCGGTGATGTAGTTCTCGGTGAGCTCGTGCCGGGGGTTGGTGAACACCTGGTTGGTGTCGCCGACCTCGACGAGCTTGCCGAGGTGGAAGTAGGCCGTGCGCTGCGAGACGCGAGCGGCCTGCTGCATGGAGTGCGTGACGATCGCGATGGCGTAGTTCTGGCGCAGCTCGTCGATCAGCTCCTCGATACGGGCCGTCGCGATCGGATCGAGCGCCGAGCAGGGCTCGTCCATCAGGATCACCTCGGGACTCACCGCGATGGAGCGCGCGATGCAGAGTCGCTGCTGCTGACCGCCCGAGAGACTGGTGCCCGGTGCGTCGAGTCGATCCTTCACCTCGTCGAACAGGCCCGCCTTCTTGAGGCTGTCGACGACGATGTCGTCGAGTTCGGCGCGATTCGCGGCGAGCCCGTGGATGCGCGGCCCGTAGGCGACGTTGTCGAAGATGCTCTTGGCGAAGGGGTTCGGCTTCTGGAACACCATCCCCACGCGCGCGCGCAGCAGCACCGGATCGAGATCGGGGCCATAGAGATCCTCGCCGTCGAGCGACATCTGCCCGGTCACCCGGCACGAGGGAATGGTGTCGTTCATCCGGTTCAGACAGCGCAGGAACGTCGATTTCCCGCAGCCCGACGGGCCGATCATCGCCACCACCTCGTTGTTGCCGATGTCCAGGCTGACGTCATGGATGGCCTGCTTCGTCCCGTAGAAGACGTCGACGTGCTCGGTCCGCATCTTGGGGTCGGGTACGGTCGCATCGCCGACCGTCTCGACGAGACGTTCGAAGGCGCCTTGCGCGTCATCTTTCAACGGCATGTCCATGTGGCGGGTTCTGCTCAGTATATCGTCGGCGACGATGCTCATAGAGACCGTTCTCCGGGGTCGAGGTCGAGGGTTGTCGGTTGATTCCGGCGCCTGGCGGTCGGTGGAGCGGTGGTGAGCAACACGCCGCCCGCCCACCGCTGACGCGCTACCAGCGACGCTCGAAGCGCTTGCGAAGGAAGACCGCCACCGCGTTCATGGCGATGAGGAAGACCAGGAGCACCATGATCGCCGCCGAGGTCTTCTCGACGAAGGCGCGCTCCGGACTGTCCGCCCACAGGAACACCTGCACCGGCAACACGGTCGCCGCGTCGGTCATCGACTGCGGGATGTCGACGATGAAGGCGACCATGCCGATCATGAGCAGCGGCGCGGTCTCGCCGAGCGCCTGGGCGAGGCCGATGATGGTGCCGGTGAGGATGCCGGGCATCGCGAGCGGCAGGACGTGGTGGAAGACGACCTGCAGCGGCGAGGCGCCGATGCCGCGGGCAGCCTCCCGAATGCTCGGGGGCACCGACTTCAGCGATGCCCGGCTCGAGATGATGATCGTCGGCAGGGTCATCAGGCTCAGCACGATGCCGCCGACCACCGGCGCCGAGCGCGGGAGGTGGAAGAAGTTGATGAACACCGCCAGGCCCAGCAGTCCGAACACGATCGAGGGCACCGCGGCCAGGTTGTTGATGTTGACCTCGACCAGATCGGTCCAGCGGTTCTGCGGCGCGAATTCCTCGAGGTAGATCGCCGTGGCGACGGCGATCGGGAAGGAGAGGGCGAAGGTCAGGAGCAGCGTGAAGGCCGAGCCGACCAGGGCCGCGCGGATGCCGGCGAGTTCAGGCTCGCGCGAGTCCCCGTTGGTGAAGAAGGTCGAGTTGAAGCGCACGTCGAGTTCGCCCGCCTCGACCAGCGACGACGCCCAGCCGAGCTGCTGGTCGGACAGGCGCGTCTGCAGCGATTCCGGATCGGTGAAGTCCGCATCGCGCTTGACCAGTGCGCCGAGCTCGTCGTCCGCCGGCACCCACATCGAGACGGTCTGACCGATCAGAGAGGGATCCGCCGCGACCCGGTGCGCCAGCTGATAGTCCGCGCCGGTGCTGACGAGGCCGTACAGGGCCTTCTTCTCGCTGCGCCCGTCGACGTCGGGAAAGCGATCGCGCATGGCGCTCTTCACCACGCCCGCGTAGTTCGCCCGACGGAGTTCCGCCGGCGTCGCGTCCGCGGCGACGCCCAGCGCATCCTCGGTCAGCGTCACCTCGATCTGCAGGAAGGTCTGCGTGAAGGCGGGGGTGCCCTTGATGACGATGCTGGTCAGCAACAGCGCGAGAAAGCCGAGGCTGGAGGCGATCGCGACGATGCCGTACCAGCGGAAGCGTCGCTCGGCGGCGTAGCGCTTGGTCAGGGACGACCGCACCTTCGTGGTCGTGCTCGACACCTGGGACGCGTTCCCCGTGGCGGGGTCCGCTCCCGGGTGCAGGGTGTCGTCGTGGTTCGCCATCAGTCGTATTGCTCCCGGTAGCGTCGCACCACATGCAGCGCGATGACGTTGAGGCAGAGGGTCACCACGAACAGCATCAGCCCGAGGGCGAACGCGGCGAGCGTCTTGGCACTGTCGAATTCCTGGTCACCGGTCAGCAGGGTCACGATCTGCACCGTGACCGTCGTGACCGCCTCCAGCGGATTGGCCGTCATGTTGGCCGCCAGGCCCGCCGCCATCACCACGATCATGGTCTCCCCGATCGCGCGGGAGACGGCGAGCAGCACGCCGCCGACGATGCCGGGCAGGGCAGCCGGAATGACGACCTTGCGCACGGTCTCGGAACGCGTCGCGCCGAGACCGTAGGAGCCGTCGCGCATCGACTGCGGCACCGCCGTGATGACGTCGTCGGACAGGGACGAGACGAAGGGGATGATCATCACCCCCATCACGGTGCCGGCGGCGAGCGCGCTCTCCGAGGACACCGACAGCCCGAGATCGCCGCCGATGCTGCGAAGCGCCGGGGCGACGGTCAGGGCGGCGAAGAAGCCGTACACCACGGTCGGGATGCCGGCGAGGATCTCGAGCAGCGGCTTGACGATGTTGCGCGTGCGGCGCGAGGCGTACTCGGCGAGGTAGATCGCCGACATCAGGCCGAAGGGCACCGCGACGATCATCGCGATGAAGGAGATCAGCAGCGTGCCGACGAACAGCGGGACCGCGCCGAAGGAGCCGGAGGAGCCGATCTGATCGACGCGAATCGCGGTCTGCGGGCTCCACTTGGTGCCGGTCACGAAGTCGAGGAAGCCGACCTGCTGGAAGAAGCGCATCGCCTCGAACAGCACCGACAGCACGATGCCCAGCGTGGTCAGTATCGCGATCGAGGCGCAGCTGACGAGAAAGAAGTTGACCACCCGCTCGACGCTGGCCCGGGCGCGGAGCTCGGGGCGGATGCGACGCGCGGCGAGGGCGGCGCCGGCGAGGGCGCCGGCGAGCGCCAGCACGGCGAGCGCCGCGCTCGCGATGCCGCGGAGGCTCGACAGACGCTCGGCCACCTGGCGCTTCTCGGGGTCGGCGATGTCGGCGACGTCACCGCGCGCGACGAGATTGTCGATGTCGTTACGGTAGAGCTCGACGCGCTTTTCGCCCGCGGCGCGGATGGACTCCGGCAGGGCCTCGTCGAGGAGGCCGGTGACGACGATCGGCTCGAAGAGCTTCCAGCCCACGATGATCGCGAGGGCGGGCAGCGCACACCACAGCGCGACCATCGCGCCGTAGTGCACGGGCAGCGAATGCAGGGCGCGGGGCCCGCCGGCGGTCGCGGCGACCTCGAGGGAACGGCGACGCCCCCACAGGAAACTCGCGGCGGCGAGAACGAGCGTCGTCAGGATCAGCGTGGTCGCGGACATCGGCGCTCGATCGGGTAGCGAAAAAGGAAATTCCGCCCCGTGCCGGAGCGGCGCGCGACGGGAGGGGAATGGCTCCCGCGCCGAGTGTATGCCCGGCGCGGGATGCGCAGGCGCTAGTTGAGCTGAAGCTTCTCGAAGCTGCGGGCCGCGGCACCGACCTCGGCGCGCAGGTCGTCGTCGAGCGGGATCATGCCCTTGTCCGCCAGGTAGCCGTCCTCGCCCCAGGACTGCTCGGACGTGAACTCGGCGATGAACGCCTCGATCCCCGGTACGGTGCCGACGTGCTGGCTCTTGACGTAGACGTAGAGCGGGCGCGAGACGGGGTAGGCACCGTCGGCGATGGTGTCGAAGGTGGCCGCTTCGCCGTCGATCATCGAGCTCTGCACCTTGTCGGAGTTCTGATCGAGGAAGCTGAATCCGAAGATGCCCACGGCATCGGGATTGGCCTCGAGCTTCTGCACGATGAGGTTGTCGTTCTCGCCGGCCTCGACGTAGGCACCGTCCTCGCGCATCGTCTGGCAGGCCACCTCCTTGGCGTCACCCTCGAGCGCCTCGATGGCCTCGAAGGCTGCACAGCCCTCCTCCATGACCAGCTCGACGAAGGCGTCACGCGTGCCGGACGTCGGCGGCGGGCCGAGGACCTCGATGCGCGTGGCCGGCAGGTCCGGGTTGATGTCGGCCCAGGTCCGGTACGGATTGGCGACGAGGCCTTCGCCGTCCGGGTTCGGCACCTGGTCGGCCAGCGCGAGGAACAGCTCTTCCCGGGTGAAGGCGAGCTGCCCGGCGTCGACCGAATTGGCGACCGCGATGCCGTCGTAGCCGATCAGCACTTCGGTGATGTCGGTCACGCCGTTGGCCTGGCACTGCTCGAACTCGCTGCTCTTCATGCGGCGCGAGGCGTTGACGATGTCCGGCGTGTCGACGCCGATCCCGCCGCAGAATAGCTTGATGCCGCCGCCCGACCCGGTGGACTCGATCTTGGGCGTGGAGAAATCGGTGGTCTTGCCGAAGCGCTCGGCGACGACCGTGGCGAAGGGGTAGACCGTGGACGAGCCGACGACGCTGATGCCGTCGCGGGCCGAGGCGGCGCCGGCGAAGGCGAAGACGGCGGCGGCCGTGCCGAGAAGCAGGAATTTCTGGGTCATGGAGATCACTCGAGGTAGCTGAAGGGCGGTGTCTGCGTACTGCCGCCATTGTCGGAAGCGGATATGACGCTCGCGTGACATTTCGGTCTGCAGTGGGTTCACGTGAAAGGAATGCAGCGCCGCATCACGCGCTCGCGCGGCGCTTCGGGCCCGGCGTCACGTCCTTGGCGTCACCGGAGCGCCGGGGCGGCGAGCGCGACGGCGCGTTCGGCCGGGAACTCGATCGTGAACGTGGACCCCCGGCCGGGCGCGCTGCGGATGTCCAGCCGCCCGCCGTGACGCTGGGCCGCGTGCTTGACGATCGCGAGCCCGAGCCCCGTGCCGCCGGACGCCCGCGAGCGGTTCCGGTCGACCCGGTAGAAGCGTTCGGAGAGGTGCGGCAGGTGGCGGGCCTCGATGCCGTCGCCGTCGTCCTCGACGGTGCAGGTCGGCTTGCCGTCGGCGTCGCGCCCCCAGCGCACGGTGACCCGGCCTCCGCCGCCGTATTTCGCGGCATTGACGACGAGGTTGTTGCAGGCGCTCCACAGCTCGCGTTCGGAGCCGCGCAGGCCCAGCGACTCGTCGGCGTCGACGGAGAATCGGGTGCCGGCGCTCGCCGGGTGGGCGTCCGCAACGGCCGCGACGACGCTGGACAGCATGGTCGCGACGTCGACCGTCTCGCCCTCGTCGTCCGCGAGCGATTCGCCCTCCAGTCGCGACAGTTCCAGCAGGTGCTCGACGATGTGGCGCATGCGCGCCGACTGCTCGGCCATCTGATCGAGCGCGTCGCGGGTGCCGCGATCGAACCGCGGCTCCGCAGGCGGCGCGCCGCCCTCGCGCAGCATCTCGAGGTAGCCCTCGATCACCGTCAGTGGCGTGCGCAATTCGTGCGAGACGTCGGCGACGAATCGCTTGCGCATGTTGCGCACCTTCGCCCGCTGCGTCACGTCGCGCGCGATCAGCAGGCTCATGGCGTTGCCCGACGGCACCACCTGGATGGCGAGCATGCGCCCGGAGCCGAGCGGCAGTTCGAGCTCGACTTCCTGATCGATGCCGTCGTCCGTGCCGATGCGTCCGTCGAGGAATTTCACGAACTCCGGCGCGCGCACCAGATTGTCGATCCGCTGGCCTCGATCGGTCTCGTAGGTGACGTTCAAGAGCGTGCGGGCGGCGGCATTGGCCCAGCGGATCTCGCGCTGGGCGGTCAGGACGACGGTCGCGTCGGGCAGGGAGCGGGCCAGATCGGTGAACTGGGCGATCGCGTTCCGGTAGCGCTGCTTGCGCTTGCGGCTGTCCTTCTTCATGCGGTGCACGACACCCACCATGCCGTTGCCGATGCCGACCGTGGGGGGGGCCTCGGAGAGGCGGGCGCCGTCCTGCAGCCATCGGCCCAGGGCCTCGAGCCGCATGAGGAGCCACGCCGCGTGCAGGCCGAGCGCGAGCGCCAGGACGAGCGTCACGTGCCCGACGAGCGCCCCGAACAGCACGCCTGCGAGCGCCGTTCCCGCCAGCCACAGGAGCTCGTGCCGCAGGGCCATCGACGGAGGCTTCAGCAAGTCAGGACACTCCGGGCCGAGGCGAACGCGGGCATGCGGCGGAGCATAGCGCCGGGCGGCCCGGATCGGCACGTCTCCCGGCAGGTTTCGAGGGGCGTGGCACGCTCGGCCGCGGGGCCGCCCGTCATCGTCGCCTCAGGTGCCGCCCGCGGGGTTCTTGCCGATCGGCACGCTCGCGACGGCGTCCTCGACCGGCTCCGCCGGCACCCCGAGGCGGTAGCCGGCACCGCGCACCGTCTCGATCAGGGTGTCGGCGCCGTGCGGTCGGAGCGCCTTCCGGAGTCTGAGCACGTGCACGTCGACCGTGCGCTCCTCGATGAACGTACCCGGTCCCCAGACGTGGTCCAGCAGCTGGGCGCGGCTGTAGACCCGCTCGGGATGCTTCATGAGGAAGCCGAGAAGCTTGAACTCCGTGTGGCCGAGCGCGATCTCGACGCCGCCCGCGCTCAGGCGATGGGCGGCGCCGTCGAGCGTGAGCGGCCCGCGCACCACGGCATCCTCCCCGTCGAAGTCGCGGCTGCGACGCAGCAGCGCCCGGATCCGGGAACCGAGTTCACGCGGCGAGAAGGGCTTCGTCACGTAGTCGTCCGCACCGGCGTCGAGACCGGCCGTGATGTCCTGCTCGGTGGTCCTCGCCGTCAGCATGATCACCGGCAGCGAGAGGAGCCGCTCGTCGCGCCGCAGCGCCCGGACGAGCTCGAGTCCGCTGCCGCCGGGCAGCATCCAGTCGACGATCGCCAGGTCCGGCGCGTGGTCGGTGAGCAGGGCGCGCGCCGCGGCGGCGGAGCCCGCGGCCAGCACGACATGACCGTCCCGCTCGAGGGCGAAGCGGAGCATGTCGCGGATCGAGGATTCGTCCTCGACGACCAGGATCTGTGCGGGCACGGTGACGGTCGGCGTGGGCATCGGATCGGCGAGGATAGCGCCTGACGGCAGACAGGGGATCGTGCCGATCGCGCATGACAGGTGCATGACGTGCGCGGGCTTGCGGCGGGGCGCGGGAGGGGCGAGAATGCGAGGCTCAATGGTGTTCCGTATCGGTCCTCTCGCGACGAGAAGCTGTGAACCCCGTCAGGCCCGGAAGGGAGCAGCGGCAGCAGCGGCTTCGTGCGCCGGGATGCGGCTGGTGCGGGATGCCACCTCTCTTTCAGGGCGGCACCACCGCCAGCTCGCGCGCCGATGAGCAGCTACAAGGTCCTCGCGCGCAAGTGGCGCCCCCAGCACTTCCGCGACATGATCGGGCAGGAGCCCGTGCTCCGCGCGCTGATCAACGCGCTCGACACCGACCGGCTGCACCACGCCTACCTCTTCACCGGCATGCGTGGCGTCGGCAAGACCACGATCGCGCGGATCTTCGCCAAGTGCCTCAACTGCATTCCGAACGGGGTGAGCTCCAGCCCCTGCGGTGAGTGCACCGCCTGCCGCGACATCGAGGCCGGGCGATTCTTCGATCTGATCGAGGTCGACGCCGCGAGCCGCACCAAGGTCGAGGAGACCCGCGAGCTGCTCGAGAACGTGCCCTACGCGCCGGCCAGCGGTCGCTACAAGGTGTACCTGATCGACGAGGTGCACATGTTCTCGACGCACAGCTTCAACGCCTTGTTGAAGACGCTCGAGGAGCCGCCCGAACACGTCAAGTTCCTGCTCGCCACGACCGATCCGCAGAAGGTTCCGCTCACGGTCCTGTCGCGCTGTCTGCAGTTCAACCTGCGCCGCATGCCCGGCGCGGCGCTGACCGACTACCTCGAGACGATCCTCGATGCCGAGGCCATCACGCACGAGCGCCCGGCGCTCGAACTGTTGGCGGACGCGGCCGAGGGCAGCGTGCGCGACTCCCTGAGCCTGGTCGAGCAGGCTGCGGCGTTCGGGGTGGGGGCGATCCGCGAGTCGGAGGTCGCGACCATGCTCGGTCGCGTATCGACCGATCGACTGCTGGAACTGCTCGATGCCCTGGGCGACGGCGACCTGACGACGCTGTTCGAACGCGTCGATGCACTGGCCGAACATGCCCCCGACTTCGGTCAGCTGCTCGGCGAACTGCTCTCCCTGCTGCACCGGGTTGCCATGGCGCAGAGCGTCCCCGGCAGCGGTCGTCCGGAGGCGTCGGGCGCGCAGCGCGTGGCCGCGCTGGCCGAGCGGCTCGCTCCCGACGAAGTACAGCTCTGGTACCAGATCGGCCTGCACGCGCGACGCGACCTGCCGTTTTCGCCAGACCCGCGCGAGGCCTTCGACATGGCGCTGCTCCGCATGCACGCCTTCGCGCCCGACGCCGCGACGGGTTTGGCGGCCGCCCCGGGTGCTGATTCGCGCGCTGACCCGAGCGCTGACCGGAGCGCTGACCGGAGCGCTGACTCGCGCGCTGTCGCGAGCGCTGACGCGAGCGCTGTCGCGAGTGCGATCGGCGGTCCGGATCACGCGCCGAAGGCGGACGTCGAGACGAGCGTTTCCGGCGCGGTGAGCCCGGGTGCCGCGGGTCGCGTGAGCGCCGCCGTCGGTGCGAACGGCGCGAAGGCCGGTGCAGGCGCGGACGCCGCGAGCAGCGCGAAGGCCGGTGCGGGCGCGGACGTCGCGGCCCGACCAGGCGGCCGCGGCGCCGCCGCCTCGACCGATGCGAGAGCCGCCGCGTTGGCCGCGGCCGGCATCGGGCAAACGGCGGGTGACGAAACGGCTGACGGCGTCGCGGCACTCACGCCGGCCGGCTGGGCAGGGGCCATCGAGGCGGCGTCGCTGTCCGGCATGCCGCGGCAATTGGCGGCGCACTGCGTGCTCCTGTCCTGCGCCGACGGCACGCTCGTGCTGCAACTCGAGTCGGGTGCCGAACATCTCAATTCACCGCGCTTCGCCGAGCGGCTGCGAACCGCGCTGGTCGCCTGGACGGGCGAGGAGCTCGCGCTGGACATCCGCGTGGTCGATCAGCCCCTCGAGACGCCGTCGCGAGCGGCGGCCGAGAAGACGGAGAACGCGCTGGCCGATGCACGGCGTTCGATCGACGAGGATCCGATCGCGCAAGCCCTGATCGAACAGGTCGATGGAACCCTCGACCCGGCCAGCGTCAGACCCCTCGACCCCGCGAACGACGCGACGCTCGATGAAGCGATCGCGCCATCCCCCGATTCACACCCCGGAGAGCAGACATGAAAGGCGGCATCGGCAACCTGATGAAGCAAGCTCAGAAGATGCAGGAGGACATGCAGCGCGTTCAGGAAGAGATCGCGAACATGGATGTCGAGGGCCAGAGTGGCGGCGGACTCGTCACCGTGACGATGAACGGCGCGCACGAGGCGCGCAAGGTCAGCATCGACGACTCCCTGCTCGGCGACGATCGGGACATGCTGGAGGATCTGGTGGCCGCGGCCATCAACGATGCCTCGCAGAAGCTCGCGGCGCTCTCGAAGGACAAGCTCGGTGCGGTCACGAGCGGCATGCAGTTGCCGCCCGGCATGAAGATGCCGTTCTAGCCGGTCGGTGACGGACGACGCGATGAACGCCGACGCTGTAGGGCGGCCCGCATGGCGCTGATGTCGAGTGGGCTGCTCGGGGATCTCGTCGAGGCCCTGCGCGTGCTGCCGGGTGTCGGGCCGAAGTCCGCGCAGCGCATGGCGCTGCACCTCCTGCAGCGCGATCGGGCCGGCGGCCGGCGGCTCGGTGACGCGCTGCTGACGGCCATGGACGGGATCGGCAACTGCGAACGCTGCCGCATCTTCAGCGACCAGGCATTGTGCCGCTGGTGCAGCGACCCGGCACGCGATGCCTCGAAGGTCTGCATCGTGGAGAACCCCGCCGACGTGCTCGCCATCGATCGCTCGACCGACTACGACGGTCGCTTCTTCCTGCTGCTCGGTCACCTGTCGCCGCTCGACGGCATCGGGCCCGGGGACCTCGGGCTCGATCTGCTCCAGACGCGGCTCGAGAGCGGCGAGGTGACCGAGCTGACGCTTGCGACCAGCCCGACGATCGAGGGCCAGGCGACCGCTCGCTACATCACCGAACTCGCCGCGGCGCGCGACGTCGCCGTCCTGCAGATCGCCCGCGGAATCCCGGTCGGCAGCGAGCTCGAATTCGCCGACGGCGGCACGCTGTCGGTCGCCTTCGCCCAACGCACGCCGGTGCGCTGAGCGCAACGCCCTCGGCCGGGCCGATCACGCCGTGGCGTGGCAGCTCGGCAGGCGCGGACAGGCAGCGCTTCTCGGGCAGATCAGGCGCGCCTCGTTCTCGATGCCGCGCTCCAGCCAGGCGATGTTCAGCAGGCGCGAGACGGTTCGCAGCGCCGTCCGGATCTCCGCGGGGATCCCGACCGACCCGCCGTTCGCCACGCAGGCGGCCTTCAAGGTGCGGGCGAGCTCGACCGCGTCGAGGCCCTGGGTGGTCAGCGCGGGGTTGACATCGATGCCGGCGCAGACCACATGCCCGGTGCCGGACAGATCCCGGACGTTCACGGATTCGCAGCAGTAGATGCGCGTCTCGGTCCCGACGTCGAGCACCGAGATCTGCGCCGAGGGGCCGCGGGCGTTCGAGCCGATCAGGCGGAACACGGCCCAGTGGCGGCACGGATCCTGGACCATCCGCATGTTGCCCCAGGGCAGCGGTATGCCGTTGCCGCGATAGACCGCGTGCAGCTGCCCGGGTGGGTAGGCGTCGAAGTAATGCCAGTGCGGGTAGGAGGCGACGGCGGTCATGCGACGCATCGCGACCGCCGTCGTCACCTCGATGCTCCGGGCCACCGAGACGTCGTGCGCGTGTCGTTCGAGGAGTCGCCGGAACGGCACCTTCGGGCAGAGCAGGGCGCCGGCGAAGAAGCTGCACTCGAAGTCGCGCCAGGCGTGCACCACATCCTTCGAGTCGAGCGCGCCTGAACGGTCGATGTCGAGTCCGGGGGCGCGGGTGGCGTGCGAGACCAGCGGCCCGGTGGTCACGACGCTCTTCACGCCATCGCCGTCGTGCAGGACCTTGTGGCCGATGTAGTGGGCGAGGTCGTACTTGAGGCGCGCGGGCTGGGCCTGCATCAGGCGATTGACGTAGATGGTCGAGGGGGCGTCGACGAAGGAGCGGACGATGGCGGTGTCCTCGAGCGACAGCCCCCGCGCCACCGCGTCGGGCAGGCGAGTGAACCACTTGATCCGCATGCCCATCGCCTTGCAGATCCCGGTGAGCGCCGGCACGTCGAGCGGCATCGCCTTCCTGCCGACATCCTCGGCGGCGCGTTCCAGCTCGGGGAAGTGGTTCTGATGGTTCTCCTGATGCGCGCGTATCAGGAGGTGCGCGAACTGGCGACCGGAGACGCCGGTCTGCGAGAGCATCTCCGGAATGGCGTTCTGCAGGATCTCCGGCGAGAACAGGAAGCCCGGCTCGAGCGGCATGCCGCGGATGCCGCCTCGGCTGCCCTTGTCCGGGATCAGGGCCTCCTCATCGGTGACGACGTCGTCGAGGAACCACTCCGGGGTCTTCTGGAACACCTGCGCGATGACCGCGAGCATGGGTGCAGCCGGGTGCCGCTTGCCGCGCTCGATCATCGACAGGTACGACACCGACGGGGCGGCATCGATATCGATCCCGAGGCAGCGCGACGAGAGATCGTCCAGCGTGAGGTGATTGCGCTTTCTCAAGTTCCGGATCTTGGTGCCGAGAAAATGAGCGTTGCGGGTCGGTGGTTTCCGGGCCATTCGAGACGGAAGCTGGGATAGGGGATCGGGCATCGGCGTGCCCCGGTGTTGTGAAGTACACCGTGTGAAATTTCTAATGTCAAATTATATGGAGACCCTCGCTAGACTATCGGCACTTCCGGTCGTGCGGCGCCGGCTGCCGGAGGATATGGCAGAGGCCTTGCGGAAGCACCTGCAGCAAGCGTGGTAGAAGTCCTGCCGGGAGCCCTGTCGGACGCCCCGCCAGATGCGGTGCCGGACGAAGTGCCGGTCAGCGTTCCAGACGGCGTTCCGGAAGGCGTTCCAGACGGCATTGCAGACGGCGTTCCGGACGGCGTTCCAGACGATATAGCTTGGCGCAGTGCCTGATTCTTGCCTGAAGCCCGACCTCAACCCCTGCCCGAAGCCCTGATCGTTCCGATCAAGACTCACAGCGAAGGAGTCAGTACCCGAATGGACAACTACCGTACCCTCACCAGCACCGCCGCCGACGTCGTGGCCGGCAACGACGGCCGGTGGGACGCGATCGATCCCGAGAACGTCGCCCGCATGCAGCTTCAGAACCGCTTCCTGACGGGTCTGGACATCGCGCGACACACCGCGGCGATCATGCGACGCGACATGGCGGGCTACGACGAGGACCCGGGTCGCTACACGCGCTCGCTCGGGTGCTGGCACGGCTTCATCGGGCAGCAGAAGCTGATCTCGGTCAAGAAACACTTCGGCAGCACCGACGGCTGCTACCTCTACCTCTCCGGCTGGATGGTCGCCGCGCTCCGCTCCGAATTCGGGCCGCTGCCCGATCAGTCGATCCACGAGAAGACGGTGGTGCCGGCACTCATCGAGGAGCTCTACACCTTCCTCAAGCAGGCGGACGCGCGTGAGCTTCGGCATCTGTTCGCCGACGTCGACGCCGCCCGGGAGGCGGGCGACCAGGTGCGGGAGAAGGCCGCGCTGGACGCGATCGACGGTTTCGAGACGCATGTCGTGCCGATCATCGCCGACATCGATGCGGGCTTCGGGAACGAGGAGGCGACCTACCTGCTGGCGAAGAAGATGATCGAGGCCGGTGCCTGCTGCCTGCAGATCGAGAACCAGGTGTCGGACGTGAAGCAGTGCGGGCATCAGGACGGCAAGGTCACCGTGCCGCACGAGGAGTTCCTCGCGAAGATCAACGCCATCCGCTACGCCTTCCTCGAGCTCGGTGTGGACGACGGGATCATCGTCGCGCGCACCGACTCGCTCGGCGCCGGCCTCACGCAGAAGATTCCGGTCTCCCGCGCACCGGGCGATCTCGGCGATCAGTACAACGCCTTCGTGGCCGGCGAGCCGGTCGTCTCCGTCGACGACATCGGTCCGGGGGATCTCGTCATCCGCCAGGGCGAGAACCTGATCAAGGCGGCGCGGCTGCCGAACGGCCTGGTGCAATTCAAGCCCGGCACCGGCGAGGACCGCGTCGTGCTCGACTGCGTGACCTCGCTCAGGAACGGCGCCGACCTGCTCTGGATAGAGACCGAGAAGCCGCACGTCGGACAGATCGCCGGCATGGTCGATCGCATCCGCGCCGAGGTGCCGGACGCGAAGCTCATCTACAACAACAGCCCGTCCTTCAACTGGACGCTCAACTTCCGTCAGCAGGTGTTCGATGCCTGGACCGAGGAAGGGCGTTCGACCGCGGACTACGTGCGTGACGACCTGATGCATGTCGACTACGACGAGACCGAGCTCTCGGCCGAGGCCGATGTCCGCATCCGCGCCTTCCAGGAGGACGCCGCCCGGCATGCCGGCATCTTCCATCACCTGATCACGCTGCCGACCTACCACACCGCCGCGCTCTCGACCGACGAGCTCGCCAAGGATTACTTCGGTGAGGACGGCATGCTCGCCTACGTTCGCGAGGTGCAGCGCCGCGAGATCCGGCACGGTCTCGCCTGCGTCAAGCACCAGGACATGTCCGGATCGAACATCGGCGATGACCACAAGGGATACTTCTCGGGCAGCCAGGCGCTCAAGGCGTCCGGCAAGGACAACACGATGAACCAGTTCGGCTGAGGCCGCATGCCGCGGCCGCTCGGTCGGGTGGCCGCGGCACTGATGGACGTTCAGGCGAGGCGGACATTCAGGTCGGGGCGACGTCCGGATCAGGCGTGCGTTCGGGTCGGGCCGACGTCCAGATCGGGAACAGTTCAGGTCGGGCCGACGTCCGGAGCAGCCAGACGTTGACGTCGGGCCGACGTCTGGATGAGGCAGGCCGTCGGGTCGCGCCGATGTCCGGACCTGGCCGTCGGTCAGATCGTGAACACGTGCTCGCGGTAGTAGGCGAGTTCGGCAATCGATTCGCGGATGTCGTCGAGCGCGAGGTGCGCGCCGCTCTTGTCGAAGCCGTCGAGCAGGGTCGGTTGCCAGCGGCGCACCAGCTCCTTGATGGTGCTGACATCGATGTTGCGGTAGTGGAAGAAGGCCTCCAGCGCCGGCATGTGACGGACCATGAAGCGCCGGTCCTGCCCGATGCTGTTGCCACACATCGGGGACTTCCCTGCCGGTACCCAGTCGGCCAGAAAGGCGAGGGTGCGCGACGCCGCCTCGTCGAGGTCGATGTCGCTCGCGCGGATGCGCGTCACCAGACCCGACGCGTTGTGGTGTTCGGTGTTCCAGTCGTCCATGGCGGCGAGGCGGGATTCCGCGGTGCGGATCGCGAACACGGGCCCCTCGGCCAGGGTGTCGAGCTCGGGGTCGGTGACGATCGTCGCGATCTCGATCACGGTGTCGACGTCCGGATCGAGGCCGGTCATCTCGAGATCGACCCAGACGAGGTTGGAGTCGCTGGAGGCCATGGTGCGTTGGTGTATCCGGTGAGAGGGTAGAGTGACGCGTCGCGCGGAATCCGTCTCGGCGCTCATCGTGTCCAGCCTCCCATTCAATCACGAAACTTCGGGATTCGCCTTGCCGCTGCTTCGCCCATGATCGGTCGCTTGCGGCCTCTGCCCTCCGTCGCGGTTCTCCACGGCCCCGCCGGAGTCCGAGGCGCTTGAACGACATCCGTCGAGTCGTCGCCAACCTGCGCTCGAGCATCGCCGTGCGCCCGGTCGACGACGCGAACGACACCGAGCCCGTCGCCCAGGCGATTCCGCTCAGAAGCCTGCCGCTGCTCGTCGCGGGGGACGTGGTGCGCTGCGAGGCGGCGAAGGATGGCGCGTTGCGAGCCGTCGAACTCCTGCCGCGAAGCGGCGTGCTCGCGCGCCCCGATCATCGCGGGCACCCGAAGGCACTCGCGGCCAACCTGACGCACCTCGGCATCGTCTCGGCCGCACCGCCAGGCATCGATACCCTGCTCATCGACGAGTTCTGCGTCGGGGCCAACCGTGCCGGCATCGATGCGCTCGTGATCGTCAACAAGGCGGACCTGCTGGACGAAGAGGCGCGCGCAGACGCCCGCGCCATGCTCGACGTCTACCGCGAGGTCGGGCACCCGGTCGCGCTGGTCGACGCGCAGTCGGCGACGGGCGTGGCGCCGCTGGTCCGGCAGCTCGCGGGGCGAACCGCCGCCCTGGTGGGCGCGAGCGGCGTCGGCAAGTCCTCGATCGTGCAGCAGCTCCTGCCCGATCTCGAGGTGCGGGTCGGCGCGGTGTCGGCGGCGACCGGCCTGGGCTCCCACACGACGTCGGTGACGTTCCGCTACGCGCTGTCGGGCGGGGGCGCGGTCATCGACTCACCCGGGGTACGCCGGTACTCGGTCGCGAACGCCGACCCTGTCGACGTGCGTGCGGGCTACCTCGAGATCGCCCGCTTCGGGGCACGCTGTCGCTACCGCGATTGCGCGCACGCGGTCGAGCCGGGATGCGCGGTGCAGGCGGCGCTGGAGGCGGGCGAGATCGCGCCGTGGCGCTACGCCAACTACCGCAAGCTCGCCGGCGTCTGACGACGGTGGCGGCGACAGCCGCGGTCAGACGTGCTTGGGCAAGTCCGGGCGGTTGCCCCACGTCGACCACGCGCCGTCGAGGGCACGAACGTCGGCCACGCCGAGGTGCTTCAGCGCGACCCAGGTGACTGCCGATCGCTGGTGCGTCTGGCAGTAGACGACCACGCGCCCGTCGAGGGCGACGCCGGCCTCGGCCAGGCGCGCACGCAGGGTGTCGTCGTCCAGCAGGCGGCCGTCGGCGTCGAGGAGACGGGTCCATTCGAGGTGTACGGCACCGGGCACGTGACCGCCCATCGCCGCGCGGACGTCGGTCCCCGCGAATTCCGCCGCGGTGCGGACGTCCACGATGGCGAGGTCGGCGTCGTCGAGTTCGCCGAGCAGCGTGTCGGCGTCCAGGATGTTCGCCTCGCCGGGGCCGATCGCGAACGGCGTCGGCGACGGCGCGGCGGTCTCTCCGTGCTCGAGCGGCAGCTTCGCCGCGAGCCAGGCGCGCGCGCCGCCGTTCAGCCAGCTGCACGACGTGATGCCGTACGCCTGCAGCGCCCATACCAGTCGTGCCGCTTCGGTGGCGCCGCCCGCGTCACAGGCGACGACATGGCGAGGCCGATTGCCTGCCGCCACGTCGTCCAGACCGAGGGAGGCGACCAGCGCCGCCATCGTGCGCGCGTCCGGGAGCAGGCCGCCCGCGGGGGGCTCGCTCCGGTTCAGCAACGCCGCCTCGAGGTGCATCGCACCGGTCGGGTGCGCCTCGACCCAGGCCTCGCGGGAACGCAGGTCGACCAGACGGATGGTCGTCGGGTCGGCGGCGGCGACATCGGCGGGTGACACGACGAGTGGAAGCGACATGTGAGCGGGTCCGAAGGCGCGTGGCGGTCGGGAGGAACTATACCGCTCGCCACGGTCATAGGTCGGTGACCGCCCGCCACCGGGCCCCGGAATCGAACTGCTATGATCGCCTCGCCCCGAAAGGTGTCCGCATCGACCGTCGGTAGTCCGGCCGCCGACAAGGCGAACGGTCCCGAGCCGCGGGTCGTCCGGGCCCCCGCCTCCGCCTCTCCCGACGGCTCGTGCCGGGAGGACGCCCCCGGAACGAAGCCCTTGAGCGACAAGGAAATCGACATGGCACTGGTCGAGCGTGTGCAGCGTGGCGACAAGGGTGCCTACGACTTGCTCGTGCTCAAGTATCAGCACCGGATCGGGCATCTGGTATCGCGCTACGTGCACGATGCCCACGAGACCCAGGACGTGACGCAGGAGGCCTTCATCAAGGCCTACCGCGGACTCAAGAATTTCCGCGGAGACAGCGCCTTCTACACCTGGCTGTACCGCATCGCGATCAACACCGCGAAGAATCATCTCGTGACGATGAGTCGGAAGATCTCCGACACCGGCATCGACGCGGCGGATGCCGAGCAGTTCGAGGGCGGCGGACGTTTGCGCGAGAACGCGACCCCCGAGCGCGAGATGCTCACCGACGAGATCCGGGAGGTCGTGCAACGCTCCATCGACGCGCTGCCGGAGGATCTCCGCACCGCCATCACCCTTCGCGAGTTCGAGGGCATGTCCTACGAGGAGATCGCCCAGGCGATGGAATGCCCGATCGGCACGGTGCGCTCGCGCATCTTCCGCGCGCGGGAGGCGATCGACAACAATCTCGAGCCGCTGCTCGACGAGAAACGCAGGTAAGGCTCGATGACACGTTCAGACACCCCGTCCGATCAGGACATCCTGTCCGCGATGATGGACGGCGAATGGCGCGCGGACGATGTCCGCGGCGCGCTCGTCGACGTCTGTCGCGACGATGCCCGGCGCGCGCGCTGGGGCCGGTACCATCTCGCCCGCGATGCGATGCATGCCGAGGCGATCGACGTGCGGGGTTCGGTGGCGGCGAGTGTCAGCGCCGCCATCGCGGCCGAGCCGACCTACTCGAACGTCTCGGCGATCGGTGGCGCGGCCGAGCGCACGGTCGTCGACACCGACGAGGCCGGCACGACCGGCATGACCGACAAGGCTGACATGACGGACATGACCGATCAGGCCGTCGCTGCGAGGGCCGGGTCGACGGTACCGGCGGCCACCCCGGCACGAGGGGCCACCCTTCGCACCTTCGCGGCGGGTTTCGGACTGGCCGCGAGCGTCGCCGTCGTCACCACCGTGGGATTGAATGCCTGGCAGGCGAGCGACGAGGGCGCCGGCACGACCGTCGCCGCCGCCCCGGCAGCGCCTTCCACCCCGGCAGCACCCGCGGCTTCTGCCGCACCGCCGGCCCCGATCGTCCCGAGCGTGCTCACGGCGACGGCCGACCCGTTCTCGCAGCAGTTGCCCGGCATCTCGTTGCCGGCGGTCGAGCTGGTCGCGAACGCCGGCGCCTTCTGGAGTGCGCCGGGTCCCAGCGGGCAACGGGTCGCGTCCGAGGACCGGCTCAACATGTTCCTCTCGCGACACATCGAATCCTCGCCGACGGCAGAGCGGCAGGGAATGCTCCCGTATTCTCGCCTGGTGGGGTACGACGAGCGCGTTCCCCGGGAGCGTTAGGGTGTCGGGTTCGTCTGCACGTCGGCGGCTGGCGGTTTGCGTGGCGGCCGGTCTCATCGGCAGCCCGCCCGTGTTCGCGGACCGGGCGCGTGCCGGCGATGCCGTAGGCGCGGGCAAGGGCGGGGCGGCGGCGCCGCTCGAGACGAACGCCGACGAGCGCTCGGCCGCGGCGGCCATGAAGCTGGTCGAGGCGATGGCGGTCGCGCTGCGCACGCTCAACTACGAAGGGACCTTCGTGCATCTGCGCGGTACGCACGCCACCTCGATGTTGATCCTTCACGCCTTCGACGCCGAGGGCGAACGGGAGCGCATGGTCTCGCTGGACGGCGAGGCGCGCGAGGTGATCCGGGATCACTCGCTCGTCACCTGCATCTGGCCCGGCTCCTCGTCGGTCGTGGTCAGCAAGGCGAAGCCGCGCAAGTTGTTGCCGAACGTCGACGCAATCCTCGCCGGCAACCCGAGCTACGCCTTCGCCCTCGGCGGCACCGATCGGGTTGCCGGGATCGTGACGGACGTCGTGGAGATCCTGCCGCGCGACGACTTCCGCTACGGCTACCGCTTCTGGGTCGATCGCGAGACCCGCATGCTGCTTCGCTCCATGCTGCTCGACGGCGACCGGATCCTGGAGCAGGTGCTGTTCACGGCGATCGAGTACCCGCGCAGCATCGCGCTCTCGCGCTTCGCGGTCGATGTCGGCCAGGCCCGGATGTCATGGATCGACGATACCCGGGAGCGACCGACGAGCGCGCGGGCAACGGCGGGTGACCTCGGCGTCCCCACCCTGAGCGGGGACGGCCAGAGCGATGGCGGATCCTTTGCCGAGCTGGAATCGCGCATCGCCGCGGACGATGTGGCCGGGTCCGGGCCCGACGAGGCGGCGCCCGCCGAGGACCGGGTGCGGTTCGAGACCCTGCCGATGGGCTACGCGGAACTCTCCGAGAGCGTCGGCACGATGCCGCCGGGCGATGCATCGGTCAGCCACGTCATGCTGTCCGACGGCATGGCGTCGGTGTCGGTGTACGTCGAGCACCTGCCGGCGGCCGCGCAGGACACCAGCGTGGTCGGGCTGTCGAGCATGGGGGCCATGAATGCCTTCGGCCTCAGCCTCGAGCACGCCTTCGTGACCGCGGTCGGCGAGGTGCCGGCGGACACCGTCAGGTCCATCGCGCAGGCGGTGCGACTCGTCGAGTGACTCGCCGAGTCAGTCGTCGAGCCGCTCACCGAGCGGGTGGGGCCACGCCGCGCGAACCGCTGCGAGTGCGCGGGCAACTGCTGAGCGTGGCCGAGGACGGCAGTGGTACGGTCGCCGTCGACGCCGGCGAGAGCTGCGCGCGCTGCGCTCGGGGCCAGGGTTGCGGTGCATTGGCGTTGGCGTCGGCGAGCGCGCCGGTTCGGCTGCGCTGTCAGACCTGTGGTCCGCTGCGGGCGGGCACGCCGGTCGCGCTCGATGCACCGGGCGATGCGGGGTGGCTGCTGCCGGTCCTGCTGGCGTACGGGCTGCCGACCCTCGGTCTGCTGGCGGGCAGTCTCGCGCCCGAACCCTGGACGCCGCTCGGCGCGATCGCCGGGCTCGGCGGCGGACTCCTTGCATGGCGGGGGGCGAGTGCCCGGCTCGACCGTGCGGCAGAGGCGGGTCCGTGCTCGCTCGTCGCGCGTACGAGGCCGTTCGGCGACGAGCGGGCGGCCGACGGCGCGACGGCCGTCGCCGTTGCGGCCTCGGTGCCCGGCAACCGGTCTCTTCCACGCGAAGAGCCGCATGCGTGATCGTCTGGAGAGAATGACCATGAGCCGATTCCTTGCCGCCCTCGTGGCGCTCGTCCTGTCGCTCGCGCCGCCGCTCGCGAGCGAGGCGCTCGCGTTCGAGGGCCTCCCGGACTTCACGACGCTGGTCGAGCGCAACCACCCCGCGGTCGTCAACATCAGCATCCGCCAGGGTGCGAACGGCAACCGCGCCCCTCGCGACGGCGACGGGGACGGCGAGGGTCCGGCCCTGCCCGGACTCGAAGGCAGTCCGCTGGACGAGTTGCTCGAGCGCTACCGCGAGGAGCAGCGGCCGCGCGGGACGCCCGAGGCCAACGCGCTCGGCTCGGGCTTCATCATCTCCAAGGACGGCTACGTGCTGACGAACAACCACGTGGTCGCCGGTGCGGACGAGGTCATCGTGCGCCTGCACGACCGTCGCCAGCTCGTCGCCAAGGTCATCGGTACCGATCCGCGCTCGGACGTGGCGGTGTTGAAGGTCGAGGGCAAGGACCTGCCGGTGGTCAGCATCGGCAACAGCGACGATCTGGCGGTGGGCGAGTGGGTGCTCGCGATCGGCTCGCCGTTCGGCTTCGATTTCTCGGTGACCGCCGGCATCGTCAGCGCGACCGGGCGGGCGCTGCCGAACGAAAGCTACGTGCCGTTCATCCAGACCGACGTGGCCATCAACCCGGGCAACTCCGGGGGGCCGCTGTTCGACCTGCGGGGCGACGTGATCGGCATCAACAGCCAGATCTACTCGCGCACCGGCAGCTTCATGGGCCTGTCCTTCGCGATCCCGATCGAGATGGCGATGGATGTCGCCGATCAGATCCGCGCGACCGGACGCGTCACCCGGGGCTGGCTCGGCGTCATCATCCAGGAAGTCACGATGGAGCTCGCCGAGTCCTTCGGCATGCCCACCGCGCACGGCGCACTGGTCTCGCGCATCCTGCCCGACAGCCCGGCGTCCGGTTCCGAACTGCGGGTGGGCGACGTCATCACCCATTTCGAGGGGCGACGGGTCGAGCGCTCCTCGGGGCTGCCGCCGCTGGTCGGCCGGGTGCCCGCGAACAGCGACGCGGCGGTGCGCGTGGTGCGTGACGGCCGGACGGTGGAACTCGAGGTCAACATCGGCGAGCTCCCCTCGGACGAGACGCTGGCCCAGACCCGCCGGCCCGGCCGACCGACACCGACCGTGAACGTGCTCGCGCTGACCGTCGAGCCGCTCGACGACGACACGCGGGAGGCGCTCGGGGTGGACAAGGGCGGCGTGCGCGTCGCCTCGGTCGTTCCGGGCGGCCCGGCGGACGAGGCCGGCATCGCCGCGGGCGACGTGATCCTGATGGTCGACAACAAGGCCGTGGACTCGCGTCGCGAACTGCGGGCGATCCTCGCCGAGCTCGGCGATCGCACGTCGATCGCGGTGCTCGTGCAGCGGGAGGACGGTCCGACCTTCCTGGCCCTGAAGCTTGCCGACCCCGAGTGAGCGGACCCCCGGAACTCACCCTGTACGAGCGCGCCGGCTGCCACCTCTGCGCGGACCTCGTCGAGGCGCTCGATGCGCTCTTCCCGGCAGGGTCGTACCGGCTGAGGCGGATCGACATCGACACCGATGCCGAGCCCGTGCTGCGCACACTGTACGACACCGAGGTGCCGGTGCTCGTCGGCGGCGGCCACGAGCTCTCCCGCCACTTTCTGGACCCGGTGCCCGTGAGGGCCTGGCTGGCGGGCTACAATCGGGAGTAGCCGTCGGCCGGGGCGTGGAAACTGCCCGCCGACGCGCGTCGTGACGGCGCATCCGTGCGGCCGCCGGCGCCTCTCGCGGTCCGACCCTCCTCGCTCCGTCCCGCTTCCCGGACCCGTACCGACGTCATGCAGAAGAACATCAGGAACTTCTCGATCATCGCCCACATCGACCACGGTAAGTCGACGCTGGCCGATCGCTTCATCCAGGTCTGTGGCGGGCTGTCCGAGCGGGAGATGTCGGCTCAGGTGCTCGATTCCATGGACATCGAGCAGGAGCGGGGCATCACCATCAAGGCCCAGGCGGTCACGCTCGACTACACGGCCCGGAACGGTGAGGTCTACCACCTGAACTTCATCGACACCCCCGGTCACGTCGACTTCTCCTACGAGGTCTCCCGCTCGCTTTCCGCCTGCGAGGGCGCGCTGCTCGTCGTCGACGCCTCCCAGGGCGTCGAGGCCCAGTCGGTCGCCAACTGCTACACCGCCATCGAGCAGAACCTCGAGGTGCTGCCGGTGCTGAACAAGATCGACCTGCCGGCGGCGGACCCCGATCGGGTGGTGGACGAGATCGAGGAGATCATCGGCATCGAGGCGCACGACGCGATCCACGCGAGCGCGAAGAGCGGGCTCGGCGTGGAGGACGTGCTGGAGCAGATCTGCGAACGTATCCCGCCCCCCGGCGGCGATCCGGAGGCCCCGACCAAGGCGCTCATCATCGACTCCTGGTTCGACGCCTACGTGGGTGTCATCACGCTGGTGCGCGTGGTGGAAGGGCGGATCGCGAAGCGCGACAAGATCCGCATCATGTCGACCGGGCGCGACTTCCAGGCGGACACCGTCGGCGTGTTCACGCCCAAGCGCACCCCGCGCGACAGCCTGTCGGCGGGCGAGGTCGGGTTCATCATCTGCGGCATCAAGGAGATCGAGGCGGCGCGGGTCGGCGACACGATCACCCTGACGCGCGAACCGGCCGTCGACGCGCTGCCGGGCTTCAAGGAAGTGCAGCCGCGCGTGTTCGCCGGTCTGTACCCGATCGAGAGCGACGACTACGAGGCGTTTCGCGAGGCGCTGTCGAAGCTGCGCCTGAACGACGCCGCCCTGCACTACGAACCCGAGACCTCGACGGCGCTCGGCTTCGGCTTTCGCTGCGGATTCCTCGGCATGCTGCACATGGAGATCTGCCAGGAGCGGCTCGAGCGCGAGTACGACCTCGACCTGATCTCGACCGCGCCGACGGTGGTCTACGAGATCGCGAAGACCGACGGCGAGATCGTCTACATCGACAATCCGGCGGACCTGCCGCCCGTGAACGTGGTCGACGAGATCCGCGAGCCCATCATCCAGGCCAATCTGCTGCTGCCCCAGGAGTACGTCGGCGAGGTGATCAAGCTCTGCGTCGACAAGCGCGGCGTGCAGCTCTCGATGCAGTACCTCGGGCGTCAGGTGTCGATGAGCTACGAGCTGCCGCTCTCGGAAGTGGTGCTCGACTTCTTCGATCGACTGAAGTCGGTGAGTCGCGGCTACGCCTCGTTCGACTACGAGTTCAAGCGCTTCCAGGCCGCCGCTCTCGTGAAGGTGGACATCCTGATCAACGGGGACAAGGTCGATGCGCTCGCCTCGATCGTCCACAAGGATCGCTCGACCGCACGCGGTCGCGACCTCGCCGAGAAGATGAAGGAGATCATTCCCCGCCAGATGTTCGAGGTGGCGGTGCAGGCGGCGATCGGCAGTCACGTCATCGCCCGCAGCTCCATCAAGGCGCTCAGGAAGAACGTGACCGCCAAGTGCTACGGCGGCGACGTATCGCGCAAGCGCAAGCTGCTCGAGAAGCAGAAGGCGGGCAAGAAACGCATGAAGCAGGTGGGCAAGGTCGAGATCCCGCAGGAGGCGTTCCTCGCGGTGCTGCAGGCCGAGAGGAACTGAGATGGGTTCGAGCTGGACGGATTCCCTGAACTTTCCGCTGATCCTCGTCCTCGCGACGTTCGTGACGGGCGTGATCTGGCTCCTCGACGCCGTGCTGTTCGCACCGAAGCGGGCCCGTCGCGCACAGGCCACGGCCGTGGCGGCCGGGCCCTCGACCGCGCAGGCGCCCGGGCAGGTGCCAGGGGAGGTGCCAGGGGAGGTGCCAGGGGAGGTGCCAGGGGAGGTGCCAGGGGAGGTGCCAGGGGAGGTGCCGGGGCAGGTGCCGGGGCAGGCGCCCGAGCAGCCGATCCTGGTCGAGTACGCGCGCTCCTTCTTCCCGGTGTTGCTGGTCGTGCTGGTGCTGCGCTCGTTCTTCTTCGAGCCGTTCCGCATCCCGTCGGGCTCGATGATCCCGACGCTGCTGATCGGCGACTACATCCTCGTGAACAAGTTCGCCTACGGCGTTCGACTGCCGGTCGTGCACACCAAGGTGCTCGACACCGGCAAGCCCGAACGGGGAGACGTCGCGGTGTTCCGCTTTCCCTCCGATCCCCGGCTCGACTACATCAAGCGTGTGGTGGGGCTCCCCGGCGACACCGTCACGTATGCGGACAAGACGCTCTACGTCAACGGGGATCAGGTCGCAATTACCGGTGGCGAGGCTTACGTCGACCCGGTATCGGACGCTCTGGTGTCAGGTGCGACGCTTCGCCGCGAGCAGTTGGGCGAGGTCGAGCACGACATTCTGGTCTTCGAGCAGGGCTTCTCCGGAAGCCGTGCCTACGAGGTTCCCGAAGGGCACTACTTCATGGTCGGCGACAACCGCGACAAGAGCAACGACAGCCGCTTCTGGGGCTTCGTGCCGGAGGAGAACCTGGTGGGCAAGGCCAGATTCATATGGATGCACTGGAACGGCGGCATCCTCTGGAGCCGGCTAGGAGAGACCATCAGATGAACGCAGCCCGACGCCCGACCCCCCCCCTCCCTTCCCGGCAGCGGGGCCTGTCGCTGATCGCCGTCATGGCGATCCTGGGCGTCGCGATGTTCATCGGCCTGTTCGCCATCAAGGTGGGCCCGGCCTACCTGGAGAACATGACGGTCAACAAGATCGTCGCGAAGAAGGCGGCCGACAGGGAGCTGATGCAGTCGCCGCGCAGCAAGGTCTACAGCGCGATCGACAGGGCCTACGGCACCAACAATCTCTACGCCATGAAGGCCGCGGACACCATCCAGCTGAAGAAGCACGCCGAGCGTGGCTACGTCATGACGGTCGCCTACGAGAAGCGGACGAACCTCTTCGGCAACGTCGACGTGGTCACCGTGTTCGAGAAGGAAGCGACCCCCTGACGGTCTGCTAGAGTTCGCCGGATGAGCGATCCGGCGGACGATCTCGCGGGGCTCGCCGAGCGCGTCGGTCACGCGTTCGCCGACCCCGACCTTCTCGAGCAGGCGCTCGCGCATCGCTCCGTCGGTGCCCGCAACTACGAGCGCCTGGAGTTCCTCGGCGACGGCCTGCTGAACTTCGTCGTCGCCGCCGAACTCTTCCGCCGGCGCCCCGACGACGACGAGGGCTCCCTCTCGCGGCTGCGCGCAAGCCTCGTCCGGGAGAGCACGCTCGCCGCGGTCGCCCGCGATCTCGCGCTCGGAGATCACCTGCGGCTCGGCGGCGGCGAGCTGGCGAGCGGCGGTTTCGCTCGTGACTCGATCCTCGCCGACGCCGTCGAGTCGATCATCGGGGCGATCTTTCTCGACGCCGGGTTCGAGCCCGCCCGGGCAGTGGTCATCCGTCTGCTCGACGCGCACTTCCGGAACCTGCCGAGCGGGGAGTCGCTGAAGGACCCGAAGACCCGCCTGCAGGAACTCCTTCAGGGACGCGGGCTGGAGCGTCCGGTCTATGAGGTGGTCCAGACGAGCGGCAAGGCTCACGAGCTCCGCTTCACGGTGCGCTGCACGTTGCCTTCCCACGGCACGACGATCCGCGCCAGCGCGACCAGCCGCCGCAAGGCCGAGCAGCAGGCGGCGAGCGAGGTGATCGACAATGCCGCCACCCTGTTGCCGCCCCTGACCGCGCGCCGCGTCCGAGGGCGAGTAGACTGACGCTCTTTCCGCAGGACCCCCCGCCCATGACGACCCGTAGCGGCATCGTCTCCATCGCCGGCCGTCCGAATGTCGGCAAGTCGACCCTGCTCAATCGCCTCGTCGGCCAGAAGCTCAGCATCACCGCGCACAAGCCGCAGACGACCCGCCACAGCATCCTCGGGATCCAGACGAAGGGCGAGCGCCAGATCGTCTTCGTCGACACGCCCGGGATCCACGTCGACGGTCGCCGGAAGCTGAACCAGGTGCTCAACCGCACCGCCTCCTCCGCCCTGCACGACGTGGATGTCGTGCTGCTGCTCGTGCAGGCCATGGTGTGGAACGACGACGACCGCCGCGCCCATGAACTGGTCGCCGCGAGCGGGGTGCCGTTCTTCATCGTCGTCAACAAGGTCGACACGGTCAACCGGCGGCGCGATCTGCTGCCGTTCCTCGCCACTCTGCCGGCAGACGGGCGGCTGCTCGACGTGCTCATCGTGTCCGCCCGGAGCGGCAACGGCGTCGATGCGCTCGAGCAGGCGATCGACGACTGCATCCCGGCCGGGGAGTGGCGCTACGGCGAGGACGAGCTCACCGATCGCTCCTCCCGCTTTCTCGCCGCCGAGGCGGTGCGCGAGCAGCTCACCCGCATGCTGTCCGAGGAGTTGCCCTACGCCCTCAGCGTGGAGATCGAGACCTTCGAGGAGACCCCGAAACTGATGCGCATCGGTGCCGTGATCTGGGTCGAGAAGACGAGCCAGAAGGGCATCGTGATCGGCAAGGGCGGCGAGCGCCTGAAGGACATGGGCAAGCGCGCGCGACTGTCGATGGAGACGCTGTTCGAGCGCAAGGTCTTCCTGGAGCTCTGGGTGCGGGTCAAGGAGGGGTGGGCCGACGACGACCGGGCGCTGCGCAGTCTCGGCTACGAGAGTCCCTGAGCGCGCGCCGGGCGAAGATGAGCGACGCGAACGCGCTGCAGGCGAGCTACCTCCTGCACTACACCCCCTGGCGTGACACGAGCTTCATCGTCGACCTGTTCACGCTCGGGCAGGGGCGACTGGGGCTGATGGCGAAGGGTGCACGGGGCGGCAAGGCGCGAACCCGGGCGCTCTATCAGCCGTTCCGGCCGCTGCTCGTCTCCTGCCACGGCGACGGCGAGCTTCGCACCCTGACCGGTATCGAGGAGAGCGGGCCCGTCGTCGCGCTCGAGGGTGCGGCGCTTGCCTGTGGCTACTACCTCAACGAACTCGTGTTGCGCCTGCTCGGCAAGGAGCAGCCTGCACCCACCCTGTTCGCGCACTACGCGCTCGCGCTCGCCATGCTCGAGAGCGGCGACGGGCTGGAGACGACGCTTCGCACCTTCGAGCTGCAGTTGCTCGAGACGGTCGGTGTGCTGCCCGACCTCGCGCGCTGCACGCCCGACGGGACGCCGATCGACGCCGGGCGCCGCTACCGCTTTCATCCCGCGAATGCCCTCGCGGTGCCGATCGATGGTGCGGTCATCGACGGCGTGGCCGAGCGGGGACTCGCGATACCGAAGCGCCCCGACGCGGGGCGGGCCGGCGAGTACGGTGTGCATGCCGACGGCGTGACGCTCGACGAGGGCGTCGAGCTCGGCGGGCAGACGCTCCTCGACATGGCCGCGCTGACCTTCGAGGCGCGAACCACGCGCGACGAGGCCAAGACGCTGATGCGGCGCCTGATCGCGGTACAGCTGGGCGGCAAGCCGCTCCGGAGTCGCTCGATGTTCGAGGCGCTCGTGCCGCCGCCGCGCCTGTCGAAAGGATCGGCGGACGGGGCGACGGACGGGGCGACGGACGGGGCGACGGACGAGGCAGCGGACGCACTGGCGTCGGGGGCGTCAGCCGACGCCGGAGAGTCGGCGTGACCGGCGATGGCATCGGTGCCGCGATCGGGGTCGAAGACCCCTTCGCCGCGGTCGAGGCCGTGTTGCTCGACACCGACCCCGTCCACAAGGCGGAGCGCAGCATCGCGCTGTACGCCGCCTGGTGTGTGCTCGCCCCTGCGGCGAGACAGTCGGCCGTCGAGGGCGAGTCGATGTCGACCGTCCGGTCGCTGCCGTCGCCCGGTCGACCGCCGCGCCCCGAGCTGGTCGAACCGCGCTCGCTCGCGCGGCGCGGGCTCGGATCGCTGGCAGGTCGGATCGCGCTCCTGCATTCGCTCGCGCACATCGAGTTCAACGCGATCAACCTCGCGCTCGATGCGGTCTATCGCTTTCGCGGACTACCGCCCGGCTATGTGGACGACTGGTTGCGGGTCGCCTCGGAAGAGGGTGAACACTTCCTGCTTCTCCACCACCGCTTGCGCGCGCTCGACAGCCACTACGGCGCGTTGCCCGCGCACGACGGGCTGTGGGACATGGCACGCCGGACCGAGCACGACGTGCTGGTGCGCATGGCGCTGGTGCCACGCATCCTCGAGGCCCGCGGACTGGACGTCGCGCCGCCGATGATCGAGCGTCTGCTGCGGGCCGATGACCCGAAGAGCGCGGCCATCCTGCAGCGCATCTACACCGACGAGATCACCCACGTGGAGGTCGGCAACCGCTGGTTCCGGCATCTCTGCACGGCGCGAGCGCTGGACGGGCAGGCGGTGTTTCGCGATCTGCTGCGCGGCCTGAACAGCGCGTATCTGCGTGGTCCCTACAATCGGGAAGCCCGACTGGAAGCCGGCTTCGACGAGGCCGAACTCGCCTTGATCGCCGAGATGGAAGCGGAGTACGCGGCAAACGCCGCGACGCGCTAGCGCCAGGTCTGGAGGGTCAGGCGGCCGCCGTCCCGACGCGCGTAGCGCGCGTGGTCGGCGTGCCAGTCGCCGACGACCAGTCGGCGAACGCCGGACGCCGCTCGATGATCGTCCGGTCGATGCGTGTGGCCGTGGATCATGGTGCGGACGTCGTGGCGGGCAAACGCGTCGCCGACGGCCTCGGGCGCGACGTCCATGATGCCACCGCGCTTGCCGGCGACCGCCGCCTGGCTGCGCTGGCGAAGCGCCGTCGCCGCCTCGACTCGCTCGCGCGGCGATCGCGCGAGGAAGTCACGTTGCCAGGCGGGGTCGCGCACGGTCTCGCGCAGTCGCTGGTAGTCGACGTCTCCGGTGCAGAGCGTGTCGCCGTGCAGGAGCAGGCAGCAGTCGTCCGGCGCCCCATCCGCGCCGAAGTTCACCACGACCTCGTCCTTCCGGTGGAGCGTCGCGCCGACCCGTTCGGCGAACGCCTCGCCGAGAAGGAAGTCGCGGTTGCCGTGCATGAGGTGCAGGGCCGCGCCACCGCTCGACACCGCCCGCAGGGCGTCGACGACAGGCTCGAGTTGCGGGGCGACGACGTCGTCGCCCAGCCACGCTTCGAAGAGATCGCCGATGATCCAGAGCGACCTGGCGTCCTGCGCCGCATCGAGAAAGCGCAGCGCCAGCGCGATGACCTCGGGACGGGCGGCGTCGAGGTGCAGGTCGGCGATGACGAGATCGACGGTCAGTCCGCCTCGACGGTGACCGACTCGATGACGACGGGTTCGGTCGGGACGTCCTGGTGCGGTCCGTTCGAACCTGTCTTCACCGCGGCGATCGCGTTGACCGCGTCCATGCCGTCGACCACACGACCGAACACGCAATAGCCGAAGCCGGCTTGCGTCTCGTCGCGGAAGTTCAGGAAATCGTTGTCCGTCAGGTTGACGAAGAACTGCGAACTGGCCGAATGCGGATCGGGCGTCCGCGCCATCGCCACCGTGCCGAGATCGTTCAGGAGACCGTTGCTCGCCTCGTTCCTGATGTTCTCGTGGGTCGACTTCTGCTTCATCGACGCGTCGAACCCGCCGCCCTGAATCATGAAGTTCGGGATGACACGGTGGAAGATGGTGCCGTCGTAGTGGCCCTCCTCGGCGTAGCGCTTGAAGTTCGCGCACGTGTCGGGCGCCGCCTTCTCGTCGAGTTCGAGGACGATGGCGCCGTGGCCGGTGGTGATCGTGGCTTTCATCAATGGGCGTCTGATCGAGTGAATCGGAGGCGAGGAGTGTATCAGCGGGTCGCGGCGTCGCCGTCGTTCGGCGCGTCTCCCGTCGGCGTTTCCGGCGCAGCCGTGCCGGACGGCGCGTTCTCGTCGGTGGCAGCGTTCGGCGCGTCTCCCGTCTCGGCGTCGTCCGGCGAGGCGAGCCTGCCGGCCGCCTCGATGACGATCGGCTCGCGCGGCGCGTCGCTGCGAAACGGGCCGCCCGCGCCGGTCGCCACGCGACTGATCGCCTCCACCACGTCCTCGCCCTCGACCACCCGACCGAACACCGCATAGCCCCAGCCGCGGGGGGTCGCGGCGGTGTGATCGAGGTTGTCGTTGTCGGCGACGTTGATGAAGAACTGCGCGCTGGCCGAATGCGGCGCGTTGGTGCGCGCCATCGCGATCGTGTGGCGACGGTTGGACAATCCGTTGTTCGCCTCGTTGCGGATCGGCTGGCGTGTGCTCTTCTTGTCGAAGTCCGCCGTGAATCCCCCGCCCTGGATCATGAAGCCCTCGATGACGCGGTGGAAGATCGTGCCTTCGTAGTAACCGTCCTCCACGTACCGGAGGAAGTTCTCGACCGTGCCGGGCGCGCGCCGTGCATCGAGTTCGAGCACGATGTCGCCGGCGCTGGTGGCGAGCCGCACACGGACGTTCTCGTCCGCCGCGTTGGCCGCGATCGGGGCAAGGGCGACGAGCGGTACGGCGCAGAACGAGACGAGCACCAGCAGGAACAACGTGGCCGTGGCGACGGGAAGCCGCTGCGCCGAGGCAGCGGGCGGACGGATCGGGACCATGGGCGAGACCGGGAGTGACAGCCGAGGACGCCGGTGAATCGACGTCGGCGAGCGCAGGCGGGCGGGGGTGGGATGCGGCGCAGTCTAGACGGTTCGACTGGCCGTTCCGAGCCTGTAACCATCGGGTAATCTGCTAGAGTTTCGCGCGATGCTGCACATACACAACACGCTCGGGCGCCGCAAGGAACCCTTCCATCCCCGGGTGCCCGGACAGGTCGGTCTGTACGTCTGCGGCATCACCGTCTACGACCACTGTCACGTCGGTCATGCGCGGGCCATGGTCGTCTACGACGTGCTCTACCGGCACTTGCTGGCGAGCGGTTTCGACGTCACCTACGTGCGGAACATCACCGACGTCGACGACAAGATCATCGAGCGAGCGCGGAGCAGCGGCGAGACCCCGGAGGCGCTTGCCGAGCGCTTCATCGGGCACATGCAGGAGGACGCCGCGGCGCTCGGCGCGCTCGCCCCGACGCACGAGCCTCGCGCGGTCGGGCACATCGACGGCGTCATCCGGATGATCACCGCGCTGATCGACCGCGGGCATGCCTATGCGGTCGAGGACGGCGACGTGCTGTACTCGGTGCGCTCGTTCGAGGACTACGGCAAGCTGTCCGGGCGCAAGCCGGACGAGCTGCGTTCCGGGGGTCGAGTCGCGACCGACGAGCGCAAGCATGACCCCCTCGACTTCGCCCTCTGGAAGCGTGCGAAGCCCGGCGAGCCGAGTTGGCACTCGCCGTGGGGCGACGGGCGACCCGGCTGGCATATCGAGTGCTCGGCGATGTCGACGGCCCTGCTGGGCGAGGAGTTCGATATCCATGGCGGCGGACTCGACCTGCAGTTCCCCCACCACGAGAACGAGATCGCGCAGAGCGAGGCGGCCAGCGGCAAGGGCTTCGCCCGCTACTGGATGCACAACGGCATGGTGCGGGTCGACGGCGAGAAGATGTCCAAGTCGCTGGGCAACTTCCTGACCGTGCGCGATGCCCTGCGCGAATGGCGCGGCGAGGAGCTGCGCTTCTTCGTCGTCGCGAGCCACTACCGGAGCCCGATCGAGATCGGCGACGAGCCGCTGGCGGCGGCCCGACGTGCGCTGCGCGGTCTCTACACGGCGCTCCGGGGGCACCCGGTCCAGGCGGACGCTACCTCGGATCCGAGCTTCACCGCCCGCTTCGAGGCGGCGATGGATGATGACCTGAACACGTCGGGCGCGATCGCCGTGCTGCACGAGCTGGCCGGTGCGCTGAACCGGGCCACGACGGACGGGGCGGCCCATGCCGCGACGCTCGCCACCACGCTGCGAACGCTCGGTGGGCGTCTGGGGCTGCTGCAGGAGGATCCGGAGGCGGTCCTCCGGGGCGAGCTCGATCCCGGATCGGCGGCGGCCGACGGGCTCTCCGACGCCGCCATCGACGCGCTGATCGAGGAGCGGCGCATGGCCCGCGAGGCGAAGGACTTCGCCCGCGGCGACGCGATCCGCGATCAGCTGGCCGGCGCGGGCATCGTCCTCGAGGATGCCGGCGGATCGACGAGCTGGCGGCGCGACTGACGGCACGATCGGCGCTGAGACCGGCGGCGGGACCGGCGGCGGGACCGGCGGCGGGACCGGCGGCGCTACCGGCGGCGCTACCGGCGGCGCGACCGGCGGTGCGACCCTTCGGCGGGCTACAATGCGCGCCCGTCGTGGAAGTCTCGTTCGCCGTGAAGAAGATGCCCCAGTTGTCCGACATCCGGGACGACGCCGCGCCGGACGACGCGGCGCCGGACGACGCGGCGCCGGACCACGCCGCGCCGGACGACGCCGTGCCGGAGCACGCGCGGCACGATGGCGCGCTGGCGGACGAGCGCTCGCCCGGGAACGCGCCGCCCGGGGTGTCGCGTCCCGAGCCTGCCGCGAGCGCGGATTCCGCGCCCGTTGCCGACGATGCGTCGGCCGGAAAGATGCCGGGCGGACTGCCGCCAGCCGGGGAGGCGTCGGGTGGCCTGGCGCCCGCCGGAAGGGCGCTGGGCGGTCTGCCGCCAGCCGGGGAAGCGCCGGGCGGACAGGCGCCGGCCGGGCAGGCGCCGGGCGAACCGCCGCTGCCCGGAGAGGCGCCGGGCGGACGGGCGACGGGGGGGGCTGGAAAGCGATCGCCGAAGAAGCCCGGCCGCGGTCCGGCGCGGCGATTCGCCCGGGAGCGTGTTCTGCAGGCCTTGTATCAATGGGACCTGGCGGCGGCGGAAAGCTCGACGGTACGTCGCGAATTCGTCCAGTTCCAGGACATGAGCCGGGTCGACGTCGACTACTTCGAGCGTCTGTTCAAGGGCATCAGTCACGACGTCGAGCGGGTCGACGAGCCGCTGGCCGCCGCGCTGGACCGACCGCTGGCAGATGTCGACCCGATCGAGAGGGCGGTGCTGCGCATCGCCACCTTCGAGCTCGTCGAGGTGCTCGAGACGCCGGCGCGCGTGATCATCAACGAGGGCGTCGAGATCACCAAGCGCTTCGGCGCGGACAACGGGCATCGCTACGTGAACGGGGTGCTCGACAAGCTGGCGAAGAGCCTGCGGCCGCTCGAGATGCGACGTGGCTGACGCCGGCTCCCCGCGCATCCCGCCCGGAACGCTATTCCGGAACCCGGCCAACTTCCTCGCGCTCGGAGGCGGTTCGGGCCTCGCCCCGAAGGCGCCGGGCACGTTCGGCACGCTGGCGGCCGTGCCGCTCGCCTTCCTGATGCCGGCCGGCGTGGCGGCGCAGATCGCCGTGATCGTCGTGCTGTTCGTGATCGGGGTCTGGTGCTGCGATCGCTGCGCGCGCGACCTCGGGGTGCACGATCACGGCGGCATCGTCTGGGACGAGATCGTCGGCTACCTGCTGACGATGCTTGCCTTGCCCCGCAGCCTCGGCTGGATCGTGCTCGGTTTCGTGCTGTTCCGGGTGTTCGACATCGCCAAGCCCTGGCCGATCGGGGCGATCGACCGGCGCGTGGGAGGCGGGTTCGGGATCATGATCGACGACATCGTGGCGGCGCTGTTCGCGGCCGTCATCCTGCAGCTCCTGTGGCTCGCGGAGTGGCTCGCCGAGGTGCCGGGCTTCGGCTGATGCCCGTTGCCGGAATCGTCGGTGGTGGCTTGCGCGTCGGTGCCGGGTTCGCTACCCTTCGCGGGTTATGGCCAAGACGCTTCCAGCGCGGTTCAATCCCGATCTCATGGCCCGGGACGGAACGCGATACGAGGTGACCGTGCCGCTCGAGGCCTTCGAGCGTCTGCCGGGAATCCTCGCTTCGTGCGAAGGAGCCGTTTCGGCGTCCGCCTCGTTCTCGCGCCGCAAGGACCACATCGCCGTGTCCGGCCGACTGGCGGCGACATGGCCGCTGGTCTGTCAGCGGTGCCTCGAACCGATGAGCAGCACGATCGACGAGCCGTACGAACTTGTGTTCGTCGAGTCGGAGGAGGCGGCGCGAAAGTTGCCGAAGGCGCTCGACCCGGTGGTGCTCGACGAGACCGGACAGATTCGCCTGGTGGATGTGCTCGAGGATGAACTGATGTTGCACGTGCCGGCGGTGCCCCGACACGACAACCACGCGACGTGCGTCGAGACCGAGCGCAGCTTCGGCAATGTCGACGCGGCCATCGCCGAGGAGGCGGAGGGGAAGAAGAATCCCTTCGACGTCCTCAAGGACCTGAACCTTCACTAAGCCCTTCTTCACCCAGATCTCTCCTCCCGGACCCGATACCCATGGCCGTTCAGAAAAGCCGCAAGACCCCTTCCAGGCGTGGCATGCGTCGCTCGCACGACGCGCTCGGCAAGCCCACCCTCTCGACCGACCCGACGACCGGTGAGCTGCACCGTCGCCACCACGTCACGGCGGATGGCTTCTACCGCGGCAAGCAGGTGGTCGAGACCGTCGAGGCGTTCGAGGAAGACGAGGACTAGTCCCGTCCCCGGTCCCGGCCGCCCGATGGCGCACCCGCGATGACCCGGTCGCCGCGCGGCACGGCGGACGCGTCGCCGGAGGAACGCACCGACAGCCGCGCCGACGGCGTCGGGCGCGTGGTCGCGGTCGACGCGATGAGCGGCGACGGCGGCACGGGCATCATGGTCGAGGCGGCCCGGGCGGTGCTGGCGCGCAACGACGACGTGCGGTTGCTGCTCGTCGGCGATCCGTCGGTCATCGCCGAGCACGTCGGGGCGCATCCGTTGCCTGCCGGGCGGCACGAGGTCGTGCCTGCCGACCAGGTCGTGACGATGGAGGAGACCCCGGCCGTCGCGCTGCGGTCGAAGAAGCGCTCGTCCATGCGGATCGCGATCGATCTGGTCAAGGAGGGACGCGCCGGCGCGGCCGTCAGCGCGGGCAATACCGGCGCCCTGATGGCGATCAGCCGCTTCGTGCTGAAGACGCTGCCCGGCATCGATCGGCCGGCGATCTCGTCCACCCTGCCGGCGATCGACGGCCACACTCACATGCTGGATCTGGGGGCGAACGTCGACTGCACCGCCGAGCACCTGCTGCAGTTCGCGCTGATGGGGTCGATCCTCGCCCAGGCGATCGACGGGATCGACGCCCCCCGGGTCGGCCTGCTCAACATCGGATCGGAAGCGATGAAGGGCAACGAGCAGGTCAAGCAGGTGGCGCCGCGACTGGTCGCGAGCGGGGCGTCCGGCGTGATCAACTACATCGGTTTCGTCGAGGGCAACGAGATCTACACCGACCGCGTGGACGTGGTGGTGTGCGACGGCTTCGTGGGCAACGTGTCGCTGAAGACCAGCGAGGGCGTGGCCCGGATGGTGTCGCACTACATCCGCGAGGAGTTCAACCGGAGCTGGAAGAACAAGCTGGTCGGGCTCGTCGCCCGGCCGGTCCTCCGCGCATTCGGCAACCGCATCGATCCGCGTCGCTACAACGGCGCGAGCCTGCTCGGTCTGCAGGGCGTCGTGATCAAGAGCCACGGCAGCGCCGATGCCGTCGCCTTCGCGAACGCGATCGACATCGCGCTGCTCGAGATCGCCAACGACGTGCCGGCTCGGATCGCGTCGCGCCTCGTCGCCGCGCACGCCGCGTGATCCGCGGATGGCCACCTTCTCCCGCATCGTCGGTACCGGAGGCTACCTGCCCGCGCGGGTGGTGACGAACGACGAACTGGCACGTACGGTCGAGACCTCCGATGCCTGGATCCGCGAGCGGACCGGCATCGCGCAACGCCACATCGCCGCCGACGACGAGTACACCCTTGATCTCGCTCACGCCGCCGCCGGGCGCGCCCTCGAGGCGGCCGGGATCACCGCCGCCGGCATCGATCTCATCGTCGTGGCGACCACCACGCCCGATCGGGTATTCCCGAGCACCGCCTGTCTGCTGCAGGCCCGTCTGGGCGTCGCCGGCTGTCCGGCCTTCGACGTGCAGGCGGTCTGCACGGGCTTCGTGTATGCCCTGTCGGTCGCCGATCAGTTCGTGAAGACCGGCATGGCGCGCACGGCGCTGGTCGTCGGCGCGGAGACGTTCTCGCGCATCATCGACTGGACCGACCGGAACACCTGCGTCCTGTTCGGTGACGGGGCAGGGGCCGTCGTGCTGCGCGCGGACGAGCGCCCGGGCATCCGCTCGACCCACTTGCATGCCGACGGTGCGCACGCGGATCTCCTCCATGTCCCGAGCGGCGTGTCGAACCATCATGCGGCGGTGGTCGAGGGGCGGGCGCACGTCGAGATGGCCGGGTCCGAGGTGTTTCGCATGGCGGTCAGGACGCTCGGTCGCATCGTGGACGAGACGCTGTCGGCCAACGGTCTCGAGCGCGAGGCGATCGACTGGCTGGTGCCGCATCAGGCGAACAGCCGCATCCTCGCCGCCACGGCGAAGAAGCTCGGCATGCCGATGGAGCGGGTGGTTCAGACGGTTGCCGAACACGCCAATACCTCGGCCGCGTCGATCCCGCTCGCGCTGGACGTCGCCGTTCGGGACGGACGCATTCGCACCGGCGACACGGTGCTTCTCGAGGGCTTCGGCGGCGGATTCACCTGGGGTTCGGCGCTGATCGAGTGGTGAGTCGATGACGCCCCCCGACGCCGGTACCGGCCGCATCAACGACGTGCTCGTCGTCGACGATCACGCGCTCGTCCGTGCCGGCATGCGACGACTGCTCGAGGAGCATCCCGCCATCCGCTCGATCTCGGAGGCGGGGTCCGGGGAGGAAGCACTGACGCTCGCCACCGAACGCCGGTTCGCCGTCGTGCTGATGGACATCGCGCTGCCGGGCATGAGTGGACTGGAGGCGGCAGAGACGTTGCTCAAGGCGTCGCCGGAGACGCTGGTCATCATGGTCACGGGAAAGCTCGATGCGGCACCGATCCGCCGCCTGCTCGCGAGTGGCGTGCGGGGCTACCTCACGAAGGGCAGCGAAGCCCGCGAGATGGAGGAGGCGATCCGGCGTGTGCTCGGCGGGGAGCGCTACCTCTCGCCCGACGTCGCCCGGGCGCTCGCCATGGACACGATCGACGGCGGGTCCGGCAATCCGTTCGAATGCCTGACGACGCGCGAGCACGAGGTGATCGTGCAGCTGCTGCGCGGTCGGCGAAACCGCCAGATCGGCGAGCGTCTCTTCATCAGCGAGAAGACCGTCAGCACTCACCGTACGCGTTCGTTCGAGAAGCTCGGCGTCGCGACGACGGCGGACCTCGTCAGACTGGCGATGCGGCACGGGCTCTGGGACGAGGAACACGACCCGTGAGCATTCGCCCATGAAGGCGCGCACCCGCGAGGGCTTCGACATCACCGCCTTCATGGCCACGGTCACCGAACGGCCGGGCGTCTATCGCATGCGCGACGCGGAGGGCGAGGTCATCTATGTCGGCAAGGCGAGCAACCTGCGGAGCCGGCTGTCGAGCTACTTCCAGAAGACGCTCGACAACCGGAAGACCCGGGCGCTCGTCGCCGCGATCGCGGACGTGGAGACGACGGTCACCGGCTCGGCCGCCGAGGCGCTGATCCTCGAGCACAACCTGATCAAGGAGCACCGGCCTCGCTACAACGTCGTGCTCCGCGACGACAAGAGCTACCCCTACATCTTCGTCTCGACCGCCGACCAGTACCCGCGGCTGTCCTACCAGCGAGGGGCGCGCAAGGCCCGGGGCAAGTTCATCGGGCCCTACCCGAGCGCCGGCGCCGTCAAGCGCTCGATGCGGCTGGTGCAGAAGCTGTTCAAGGTTCGCCAGTGCGAGGACAGCTACTTCCGAAATCGCTCGAGGCCCTGCCTGCAGCACCAGATCGACCGCTGCACCGGCCCCTGTGTCGGGCTGATCTCGCCCGAGGACTACGCGCGCGACGTGGAGATGACCGTTCGCGTGCTCGACGGAAAGGGCGGCGAGGTAATCGGCGAACTCGCCGGCCGCATGGAGGAGGCGAGCGCGGGCCTCGAGTTCGAGCGGGCGGCGCGCCTGCGCGATCAGATCGGCAGCCTGAAGGCGGTCAGCGACCTCTCGTCCGGGCTCTCCGAGAACGATGACAGCGACTACGTCGCCGCGGTCACCAGCGGGGGCCAGAGCTGCGTTCAGGTGTTCTTCGTCCGGAACGGCATCAATCTCGGCAACAAGGCCTTCCACCCGGCGACGCCCATGGGCAGCACGAGCGCGGAGATCCTGGAGGCCTTCGTCGCACAGTTCTACCTCGAGCGCGACGTGCCGCGCGAGATCGTGCTGCACGAGGCCGTCGAGGAAGTCGAGCTGCTGACAGAAGTACTTTCCGCCCGCGCGGGGCACGCCGTCTCGATCGTGCATCGTGTCCGCGGCGAGCGGGCGAAGCTGCAGAGACTCGCGCACACGAATGCGGAGGTCGCGCTCGCCACGCGCCTCGCCTCGCGCTCGGGCATGGCCGCGCGGCTCGAGGCGGTGCGAGAACTCGCCGGGCTCGAGGAGGCGCCATCGCGCATGGAGTGCTTCGACATCAGTCACACGATGGGGGAGGCCACCGTCGCCTCCTGCGTGGTCTTCAACGCGGAAGGCGCGCTCAAGAGCGACTATCGGCGGTTCAACATCGAGGACGTCACCGCGGGCGACGACTACGCGGCGATGGGGCAGGCACTCACGCGTCGCTACACGCGCCTGCTGAAGGAGGAGCGCGAGTTGCCGGCGATCCTGTTCATCGACGGCGGGCGAGGGCAGATATCGGTCGCGCTGTCGGTCATGGAGGCGCTCGGCATCGATGGTGACACGGTGCGTGTGATCGGCGTCTCGAAGGGGCCCGACCGGCGGCCCGGCGACGAGACCCTGCTCGTCTGCCGGGACGAGCGGCAAGGCGGCTCGTTCGAGCGTCAGCTGACCGGCGACTCGCCGGCCTTGCTGCTGATCCAGCAGATCCGTGACGAGGCGCACCGTTTCGCGATCGCCGGACACCGCGCGCGACGGGCGAAGGCGCGCACCAGCTCCCCGCTCGAGGCCGTCAAGGGGCTCGGTCCGAAGAAACGACGTCAACTGCTGACGCATTTCGGGGGGCTGCAGCGACTGCGCAAGGCGGGGGTCGCGGACATCGCCTCTGTGCCGGGCATCTCGGAGGCGCTCGCGGTCGGCGTGTACGATGAACTGCACCCGACCCGCGCGTCCGTCCGAGAGAGCACCACCCGTTCATGAAGAGGAGGCTTCCGACCTGGCTGACGCTGCTCAGGATCGCCCTGCTGCCCGTCATCGTCGTGGTGTTCTACGTCGATGCGCCGTGGGCGCGTCCGCTGAGTTGCCTGATCTTCTCCGTGGCCGGTGTGACCGATTGGCTCGACGGCCACCTGGCGCGCAAGTGGAACGTCGAGAGCCGCTTCGGCGCCTTCCTCGATCCGGTCGCAGACAAGCTCATGGTGGCTACCGTGCTCATCCTCATCGTCGAGTTCGACGCGAGCCCGTGGCTGACCGTCCCCGCGATCGTCATCATCGGGCGCGAGATCACGATCAGCGCACTGCGCGAGTGGATGGCCGGCATGGGCGCACGGAGCAAGGTCGCCGTCGGCTGGATCGGCAAGGTGAAGACGACGGCGCAGATCATCGCGCTCGGCATGCTCCTCTACCTGCACGACTTCCTCGGTCTGCCCATCTACCAGATGGGCATGGTGGCGCTGTACGTCGCCACGGTGCTCACGATCTGGTCGATGGTCGACTACATGCGCGCCGCGTTCAGCACGCCCGACGCCGTGCCGGCCGTGCTCACGCCCTCGGACTCGGACCGACCGTGAAGACGGGGGCGCGAAAAAGCGTCGAATGATCGCCTGCGGACGCTTGACAGCGTAGGGCGAGCCTTTCAGAATATCGGCTTCGGTGCGGGAATAGCTCAGTTGGTAGAGCGCAACCTTGCCAAGGTTGAGGTCGCCAGTTCGAACCTGGTTTCCCGCTCCAATATCTTTCGGTCTCCCGCGTGAGTACTGCCGCCGGGCCGGAACTATATCGTCACGTCGCTCCCATGCGCGCCGCGTGTCTCCCCGGCACCCTGATCGACTCGCGAGCGTGGCTACGGCGATCGCCTGGCGCGTCCTGGCCGCATCGGCCGGGTGTCGTGGCAGGGCGAGCCGTCCGGGGAGCCGTCCCGGCCGAGCCATTCCGGGGAAGCCATCCCGGGTGAGCCATCCCGGGTGAGCCATCCCGGGTGAGCCATCCCGGGTGAGCCATCCTGGGTGAGCCATCCCGGACCGCTTTGGTGAGACGGCGGCAACGGATTCAACTTGTCGTTCGGCGAATTCCTGTGACGACCATCCAGGTTCGACCCTTTGTCACGGTTTGTAGCGCTTTCTCGAACCAGGACATGGTTTGCTCTGCGCGCTCGTGATTCCACCGGGAGCGTCTCCCGAGGGATGAAGCGCCCGCGCCACTCATTGCAAACCCCCGGGAAGGATTCTTCATGCTGATTGCCGCTCTCGCCGTTGCCGCCTCGACCTTCTCTCCATTCTCGACGGCAAGCGCCGCGGACGTCTGCACGGCGTCTGGCGGTTCCCTCGGTGCCGCGAAGGCGGCCTACGCCGCCGCGTGCACCGTGCCTCGGGTCGACTGCGACCCGATCGGTGGTGCCTGGACCTGCTCCAGCGCGAGGATCGGCGTGCGGGCGCCGGGTGGCATCACCGGACCCGCATCTCCCGCTCCCGTCGCGACCGCGCCCACGGCAAGCAGACCGCAGGCAACCGTGGTACCCACCCCACCTGCGTCCGCGGTCGTCAGGCTGCCGACACCCGCGCCCGTCGTCCCGGTCGTCGCCCCGACGCTCGCAGGCGGAGCCTGCCAGGCGAGCGGACCGAACCTCGGTGCGGCGAAGGCCGCCTACGCCTCGCGCTGTGCCGCTCCGCGTGTGGATTGCGATGCGATGAACGGCGGATGGACCTGCGCCAGCTCTCGGATCGGACTGGGCGCGCCCGCGTCGGCGAGCCCGGTGTCGACCGCTCCGTCCTCCAGGCCGATCCCTGCGGCTGCCCCGCCGGCGCCGTCCGCCGTCGCGCCGAAGCCTGCTGCGGCACCGGCCGCCTCCGCGTCGCTGGTCGCGCAGGCCGAGAGCGCCACGTTGAACGGTTTCTGGCGGCGCACGGCCACGAGCATCGTGTACACCGGACCGAACCGCTTCGCCGAGTCCTCTCGTCGAGACGATGCGAACCTCGCCTATCGGCTGACCGTTCCGAGCGCCGGGCGATACCGCTTCGTGATGCGGTCGCGGGCGACGAGCGGTGGCGCCGAGCCGCCGAATGACGTCTGGTTCCGCGTCGGCAGCCTCCCCTGGACGAAGGCATTCACGCCCAAGCCCGCCAGCGCCTTCTCCACCACGACTATCGGGGAGCGAGGCGGACGTCGTGCGACGGACCTGCTCGACACCGATCTGCCGGCGGGACCGACGACCGTCACGATCAGCGGGCGCTCGTCAGGGCACGAGATCGACCGGATCGAACTCGTTCGGGTCGGCAACACGACGGCCCCGGTCACGAGTGCAGCGACGCGGACGCCGGCATCGACACCCGCCATCGCGCCTCCGGCCGTGTCCGGCGGGTCGGGCAACGGCACCTACCGACGCGGGGATCTGATCGCGCTGCATCACGACAACTTTCCGGACCCCGACGACTTCCAGGCCATGGTCGCGAATCGTCTCGTGCTCGATTCGACGGGTGCCGACTTCCTGATGGTGAGCGGCACGATCGGTCATGCGCGCGACCGGACGCTCGGCCCGGCCGATGCGCTGTCGGCTCGGCTCTTTCCGGGACGCCTCAACGCGAAGCCCCGCAATCTGTGGCGGACGGGCAACTACGACCGAAGCGCGGTCCTCTCGGCAGCCTCGGCCTGGAGTCAGGTGTTGAGCGGCGGCCGTACGGTGCACGTGGCCGAGGGAGGCGCGGGTGACTTCACGGCGCTCGTGCTCGGCGAATTGCAGAGGCAAGGGGTCGGCGGTCTGAAGCGGGTGCGCGTCGTTCAGCACAGCGCGGCGAACGAGCGGAACACGCGGGCCGATCGGCTGGCCTTCACGCGCCGCGTCGCGACCTACGTGTCGATCGGGGACGGCAACGTGCCGAACGCGACACCGGACTTCAATCGACGCGATGCATCGGTCGAGGCGCGTGCGCGCAACGCGTCGCTCTATGCCGCCGAGTGGCGAACGGCGCTGGACGCGATCGAGACCGCCCGGCGCATGGACTTCAGCGATACCGTCGAGCTTCTGTACATCCTCGGCATCCCGACGTCCGCCGCGCGTGACGTTCGAGCCTTCGCGGACCGCTACATCCGCTAGCGCGTCTGCCGAGCGTCGGCGTCCGCCGCGGTATCACGGCGTGCCGGGCCCGGAGTGGTCGGCCCGGGTGTCGGGGCAGAGCTCGACATCGGGCGCGCGGCGGGAGCGCGTGTTATATTTCGCGCCGTCGCGAAGGGGCGGTTGCCGGGTTTCGCGACACCCGCCTTCGGCGGCAGGTTCGACGGCGATCAAATGGCACCGTACTTGCCAGATCGCCCTGCAAGGCTGAGTGGCAGAGTGGCTATGCACCGGATTGCAAATCCGTTTACCTCGGTTCGACTCCGGGCTCAGCCTCCATCTTCGGTGTTCCGCGCCCGCTGATGCCGCGGTCCGCGTGTCGCGCTCCCGTGTTACAAGTCCGGTAGCGGGATCCCGTTCTGCAGCTGCGGCGCCGTGGTGGAATCGGTAGACACACGAGACTTAAAATCTCGAGACTTCGGTCGTGCGGGTTCGAGTCCCGCCGGCGCTACCACCGCAGGACAACTTGCGGGCTTCGATCTGCCCGACCGGGCGCCCGACCTGGCGCTGACGGAGCGCCGACGGAACGCCCGAGCTAGCGCCTTGCCGAGCGCCTGACCGATCGGGATACCGGCGGCTGCGCGATCGCCGAGCCGCGATGTCGATCCCGCGGGAGCGATGATGATCGCCGAGCCGCGATGGCGATCCCGCGGGAGCGATGACGATCGCCGAGCCGCGACGACGCCCGGACGATCGCTACTTCGTGATCGAGTCGGCCCAGGCGTGGCGCTCGGCATGACCGCTCATCTCCTCGACCGCGCGCATCTCCTGCTGGCGTGAGCGGAAGGCCATCGAGCGGCCGGCGGCGAGGTTGGTACACCAGTCGATACCGGGCGTCATCGCCGCCTCGGTGTTCATCTGTGCGGCGATGAAGGCGTCGAGCTCCGGGTCCGAGGGGTAGATCGCCTCGTAGGCGATGCGAGCGCGGGCGGCCACGGTCGGGTCGCCGAGGCGGTTGCGTACGCCCCAGCCGACGATGTAGTCGTCGCAGGTGGCGTTGTCCGGATCGGTCGGCTGGTCGACGAAGGCGAAGGCCACGTCCACATCGAAGAGGCGCTTCATCATCAGCGTCTCGAACTGGTTGGCGAAGTCTTCGCGGATCGTGCTGTAGTTGTAGAAGAAGCTCGCGCCGTCCGCGGCGAACTCGCCGCCTGCGGTGATCGCGCTGACCGTCGCCTCGTCGCCCACGGCCTCGGTATTGGTGAAGCGGACCTGCGCCAGACGCCTGAGAAGATCCGAGTTGAGCGGCAGCTCGGTGTCGAGCATCGGCGACAGCCAGTCGCGTTCGATCGCGTCGAGCGCGAAGCGCGGCTGCAGGTCGGCGTCCAGCGAATCGCGGCTGCCGGGCGGCAGGAAGTCGTTGGCGTGTGCCAGCTCGTGAAACAGCAGCGCCATCATCGAGATCTCGATGTCCGCGAGGTCGCGCTCGCTGTCGTCCTCCAGGCTGAAGAACGGGGACGCTCGATCGCCGTCGCGCTGGCGCGTCCAGAAATTGCGAAAGGCGAGCTTGGCCCGGAACTCGGAGCGCGGATCTTCCGCGATCGAGATGGTCCGCTTCTCCTCGGTGCTGAGCCAGAGCCCGGCCGGGTCGAGTCGGATGCCGCCGGTGACGGTCCAGTAGAAGGAGGGTCGCACGGTGCTGCCGATGAGGACGGAAGTGACCGACCCGAACAGGGGCAGGAGCTCCGCTTGACGGGACCGGAGGAGTTGCTCGAAGCGCTCGCCCATCCAGTCATGGGTGACGAGCACGCGATCCATGACGTCGTCGACCGTCGGGGTCGCCGTCTCCTGACCGACGAACGGCAAGGTGCGCAGCGGGCAGGCGTCGTCGATCGTCTCGCGTTCGATCAGTGCGCAGCCGGCAAGCACGGATGCATAGGGGCTGGCGGCGCGAAAGGCGTAGGCGGCGGTGACGTCGCGCACGTCGTTGCGTGACAGCGTTCCGTCCTGGGAATCGGTCGTCGGCTGCAAGGGCGGCGGCGTCGCCGGTGGGCTCGCGCCGTCCGGCGCGTCGCCGCCGCCGCCGCCGCCGAGCGACATGCCATCGCGCGAGTCGCAGGCGGACAGGACGAGCAGGAACGGCGCGATGGCGAGCACACCGAGGCTGCGTCCGGCGAAGAGGTGGTCGAGGGTCATCGTGCAGGCTCCTTGGACGCGCGCGCGAAAGCGCCGATGAGGTCGGCGACACGTGCGGTGCGGGTGTGATGAAAGGCGTGGCCGGCGCCCGCGAGCGCCACCGATGTCAGGGACGGCAGCTGCTCGGCGAGGCGCTCGTCGTGGTTCCAGGCGGGGACGACGTCGTCGGCCGTTCCGGTGATCGACAGCACTGGCGCGCGGATCGTTCCGTAGCGCGCCGACTGTGTCTCGAGGTGGGCGCTCAGCCGCACGAGATCCGCGGCATTCGCCCGATAGGTGCCGGGGCGCAGCGACAGCGTCACGCCCGTACGTTCCACATAGCCCTCGGGCACGGGCTCCGGAGCGAAGACCGAAGCGATCGCCCCGTCGAGCAAGAGGCGGCCGGCGGGCTCTATGTACTGATGGGCGAAGAGCGAACCGACGATCGGGCGGGCGGCGAGTTCGGCATGCCAGGCGCTGCCGCCTTCCCAGGGGTGCGTCGCGCCGGCCAGCAGCACCGCGCCGCGCACATGGTCCGGCTCGTCGAGCGTCGCGGCGAGCACGACCGAGCCGGCCCAGGAGTGTCCGACCCAGATGGCCTCGTCGACACCGACCCGCGCGAGCGCACCTCGGATGGCTCGCGCCTGCGCGGAGGGGTCGGGCCAGTCCTCGCCACGTTCGCTGTAACCGTGTCCCGGCCGGTCGACCGTCATGACGCGGAAGTCGTCGCCGAGCGCCGGGGCGAGACTTTCGTCCATGTCGAGCAGGCTGGTGCTCGCGCCGTGGATCAGGACGATGGTCGGTGCATCCGGCCGGTCCGGCGGGGCCCCGTGATCGTGCAGGTGAACCGCAAGGCCGGCGACATCGACCGCCTGCCCGACCGGCGGATAGCTGCGCTCGGAGGCCCGTGCGAGCGTCCACGACACTGCCAGCAGCGCGAGGTTGCCCGCGAGCAGCACGACGACGAAGACGCGGACGAGACGATTCATGAGGGCGGGGGCGGAGGGCACGCGGACATCATACGGTCGCGGACGCCACCGTCCCCGGTATCAATGCCGGCTCGAGCCGGCCCCTCAGCCTGCCGACAAGGACGCCAGGCCCGCGCTCGCGCGTTCGAACCACAGTCTCGACAGCAGCTCGTCCTTCGGCAGGGTCACGCCGAAGGCGTCGACGCCGGTGTGCCGGAGGCGCAGATCGAGGAAGATCGAGCGGGCGATGGTGTCGTTGCCGAGCCCCTGCTGCGCGAGCGCCTCGCCGTAAAGGGCCGTGTCGTAGTAGGTGGTGTCGGGGTAGTCCCGACGCAGCTGCTGGAAGCTTCGCAGGGCGGCGGCGTGGTCGCCCTCGTCCATCAGCGCGGCGTAGGCCTTCAGGTACAGCGCGTCGTCGGCGATGTAGCTCTCCGGGTGCAGGAACAGCAAGGTATCGAGCTTGGCCGCCGCGACCTCGGGATCGCCCCCGTCGCGGGCGTTCATGGCCTCCAGGTACAGCGCGAAATCGTCCCCCGAGCCATAGCGCTCGCCCTCGTCGATCACGGGCAGCTTGATGGCGGCCCGCTGTTTGTTGACCGTGACGGGGTCGTTGTCGACGTAGGTGTCGTACGCGTCGCGTGCCCCCTGGTAGTCGCGGCTGCGTTCGAGATCGCGGGCGCGATAGAAGTTCTGCTCGTTGACGTTCGTCCCCTCGTCCACCTGGACGATCGTGTCGAAGTCGATGTCGAGCGAGGCGAACTTGCGACCCTCGTCGATCGGCGCGAAGGTGACGCCTATCGTGACCTTCTCGGCCGGGTTCAGCGTGATCGGGTCGCGCAGATCGGTGATGAATTCCTCGGCGTTGTCGCCGACGATCTCGACCGTGTTGATCGGGTAGATGTCCGCGCCGCGATTGACCAGCTCGATATCCTGGGTCGCGAGGGTGCCGACATCGCGCGTCCCGAAGTAGAAGTCGGGCGCCGAGACGAACAGGTAGCTGCCGTTCGGCCCGGGGGCGACCGCCTTCGGATCGACCGCTGTGCCGGTGCCGCCGCCGGCAGGTGCGCTGCCGCCCCCACCGCCCCCACCGCCGTCGCCGCAGGCGGACAGGACCAGGAGCGCGATGCCGCTCAGGCCCACCGATCGCACGCGACGACTCGCGTGCGTCGCTCGACCCGCCTGCGGGAGTGAAGGTTGCCTCATGACTCAGGCCGTCCGCGCATCGGGGTCGGCGTCGCCGTCCACCTTGAACCAGTCGAGCGCGCTGCGGCAGGCGGCGAGGGCGCGTTCGCGACTCTCTGCATCGGGCGCCGCGGTGGCGGAACTGCCGGTCGCCTCCGGACTCGACTCTGCCGGGCTGGCCGTGACCTGCTCGATGCCGGACTTGGCGGCGGCGACCTGTTCGCGCACGCTGCGCATCGCCTGCGTGAGTTCGGCGGCTATCTCGCCGAAGTCGCGGCTGTCCGAGGCGCGGAGGCGCACGTCGAGATTGCCGGCACCGATCTCGCGCAAGCTGCGCTTGATCGCGAGCAGGGGTTGCCCCAGACGCCGCGTGATGAAGACCCCGAGCGCGATCGTCACGACCACGTTGATCGCGAGCATGGCGAGCAGCCAGCGCCCGAGCACGTGCCCGAGTGCCGGGACGGCCTCGGCGGCGAGCACCGCGTCCTCTGACACGAACAGGAGCGGGGCGACGCCGTCGAGAAGGGAATCGAGCAACGCCCCGTAGAACAGCCCGACCAGTACGGTCGTGATGCCGAGGTAGAGCGTCGACAGGCCGATGACCCGACGGATCTCCCGCGCCTGGAAGGAGCGATCCCGCAGGATCGACAGCGGAAAGGGAAGGTCTGAGGAACGCGCCATGAGGTTCGTCGAGCGTTGGGGTCTGTCCAGCGTGTCGGCGCGGGGACTCGGGACTTGACCCACTGCTCGCTATACTCGCGAACGGGTTCTCGAACGAGCCGACGAGTCAGGGACGGCGCATGGGGGGAGAGCTCGCGGGAGCAGGTGTCGACGCCACCACGATCTTCTCGGCTGCGGGCGTGCTGCATGTGCTCATCGTGGCGGTCGTCGGCACCCATGTGCTGCTCAACAAGCAGAACGAAGGGGCGGCGTTCAGCTGGCTGGGCATCGTGGTGCTGTCGCCGTTCGTCGGCGTCGCGCTGTACTGGGTGTTCGGCATCAACCGTATCCGGCGACACGCGCAGGCGGAGCTTGCGCGTGGCCACACGCCCGAGGCGACCGGCGCGCCGAGCCCCGCCGACGCGCGCGCGCTGCCCGTCAGCGCGAGCCCCCTCCCGCCGCGATGGCAGGGGCTGATGCGCCTCGGACTCGCGATCCACCCCGAAAGCTATCTTTCCGGCAACGATCTCGATCCGCTGATCGACGGCGACGAGGCCTATCCCGCGATGCTGTCGGCGATCGAACGGGCGCGAACGAGTGTGGTCCTGTCGAGCTACATCTTCGAGTACGACGCGGCGGGCAAGCTCTTCGTCGAGGCGCTGGTCGACGCGCGCCGCCGCGGCGTGGAGGTGCGGGTGCTGATCGACGGAATCGGGGTCGGCTACGGGCACAGCCTCGTGCGCGCCGATCGTGTGCTGCGCAAGGCGGGCGTCCCGACCGCCCGGTTCCTCTCCTTCTTCTCCCGCTCGGGCACGCGCTTCCTGAACCTGCGCAATCACCGGAAGATCCTGTCGGTGGACGGACGGGTCGCCTTCCTGGGCGGGATGAACATCCGCGCCGGGAACCTGCTCCGGCGCCCCTCGAAACACCCCACGAAGGACGTTCACTTCCGGGTTCGCGGTCCGGTGATCGATCAGATCAACGCGGTGTTCACGGAGGACTGGTGGTTCTCGACCCGGGAGACGCTCTCGCTCCCGCGCTGGCCCGGCACGCCGGACGCGCTCGCCGACGACGGTGACCTCCCGCACGATGCCGACGTCGTCTCGCGGGTCCTCCGCGACGGCCCGGACGAGAACTATCAGAAGCTGCAGCACGCGATCATCGGGGCGATCAACGTCGCGCGCGAGTCGGTGGACGTGGTCACGCCCTACTTCCTGCCGCCGGTCACGGTCGTCAGCGCACTGCAGATCGCGTCCCTCCGAGGGGTGCGCGTGCGAGTCTGTGTGCCTGCGCGCAACAACCTCCGCGTCGTGGGCTGGGCGATGCGGGCGAATGTCCGAAAACTCGTCGGCTACGGCATCGAGATCGTCGCGACGCCGCCGCCGTTCGACCACTCCAAGTTGTGTGTGGTGGACGATCGCTGGTCGCTGATCGGCTCGAGCAACTGGGATGCGCGCAGTCTAGAACTCAATTTCGAGGTCAATCTCGAGTGCTACGATCCGGCGCTCAACGCGCGCCTTCGAACCCTGGTGGATGCCAAGTGCGCCGCCGGCGTGGCCCAGACGGGCGAACCGCGCGAGTCGCTGCCGATCCGGCTCAGGAACAACTTCTTCCGGCTGTTCTCCCCCTACCTCTGAGCGCGATCATGCTGCCGACGCGACCGAAGCTCGCGCTCATGCCTGTCAGCTATTCGGCGGGCGACGCCCTGCTGGTGCTCGGTGAGCCGCGCCAGCAGGCGCTGGGCCCGGTGATCCGTTGTCTGGTGTGGAATATCCTCAAGGCGAAGCGGGCGCACTGGGCGGACGACTTCGGCGACCTGATCGCCGACCGCGATCTCGTGCTGCTCCAGGAGGCGGTGCTGCGCGCGCCGTCCGACACGCTGTTCAGTCGGAGCACGCGGCTGGAGTGGATCATGGCCAGGAGCTTCCGCGATCCGCGGAGCGGTGTGGAGCACGGCATCAAGACCGGCTGCGTGGCGGCCGCGCAGCAGCGCGACTTCCATCTCTCGCCTTACAGCGAACCGGTGTCGAACACGCGCAAGCTGCTCCTCGTGACGCGCTACGCGCTGCTCGGCGAACGGGCGACGCTCCTGGTGCTCAACATGCACGCGATCAACTTCGTGACCCTCGTCAAGTACGCGGGCCAGCTGGAGCAACTGCGGCGCGAGCTCGCCGCGCACGACGGTCCGGTGCTGCTCGCCGGCGACTTCAACACCTGGAGCCCGGCCCGACTCGAGCGCTTCGTCGCCGTCACCGCGGAGGCCGGCCTGCACGAGGCCGCGATGAGCCGTTCTCGTCGCCTGGCGCACCTCAACAGTCATCTCGACCACGTGTTCTATCGCGGGCTGAGACTACGCGGCGTGGCGGCACTCGAGCAGGTCCGCTCCTCCGATCACGCCCCGATCACGGCGACGTTCGAGCGGCTGCCGGAAGGGTCGGGCGGATAGGGCACGTCGAGTGCCCGTCGCTACCGGGCGAGGTGGGCCGCACGCCGCGGAGGCCGCGTCGGCGCGCCCGGACGTCGCTTCAGACGACCGACATCAGGAACGCGACGAACAGGACGACGGCGGCCAGCAGGATCGACACGTTGAGCCATTCCTTCGATGAACCGCGTGGGCCGTGCTCGAGCCAGTGCTTCGCCGCCGGGAAGAGCCGCCACGCCATGAAGACGAACACGGCGGCCATGCCGATCTTGACCCAGATGTTGTCCATGAGCAGAACCTTGCGCGTGCGGACGTCACGACGAGACCGGGCCGCCGAAGGCGGCCCGGCACGTCACGGGAACCGGGCGACGAACGCGCCGCCCTGCGCTCAGTCGCTGTTGCCGATGCCGAGCAGGTGCAGCAGGCTCGTGAACAGGTTCAGAATGTTCAGGAACATGCTCGTCGTGGCGCGAAGGTAATTGGTCTCGCCACCGTTGATGATGCGGCTGGTGTCGAACAGGATCAGCCCGCTCATGAGCAACACGATGGCGGCCGAGATCATCATGCTCATCGCCGGGATATTCAGGAAGATGTTCACCACCATGAACCCGATCACGACGAGCAGACCGACGAACAGGAAGCCACCCATGAAGCTGAAGTCCTTCTTGGTGGTCAGCACGTAGCCCGAGAGCGCCAGGAAGATCGCGCCGGTTCCGCCCATCGCCGTCGCGATCGTGGTCGCGCCGTTCGGGAAGGAGGCGTAGTGCGCGAGCATCGGTCCGAGCCCGAAGCCGAGCAGACCGGTGAACAGGAAGACGACGCCGATACCGGCCGCGGAATCCTGCACCTTCGGCAGCACGAACCAGATCAGGCCGAGCGCACCGAACGTCGCCACCAGCGCCAGCATGCGCGGCGGGTCGATCCAGGCCGAGATGGCCGCCGTGACGGCACTGAAGATCAGCGTCGCGGCGAGCAGGGCGTACGTGTTGCGCAGGACCTTGTTGGTCTGGAGCGCGCTGTCGCCCGTCGTGGGAAACGGACTCGTCTTCTGTAGAACATCCTTCTGCATGACAGCTTCCTCGTGTCGAACGGATTCGGTGAAATCGGTGTCCGCCGGGGGCGGTTTCACCGTTTTCGGTGCTGTGGCGGCCACGAGGCCCGCCGGATGAACGGTCGGACCGCGTCGGCACGCGTCGGTTCGGTCCCGCGCGACGACCTGCGACGGCAGCGGCGCTACGGAGTCTTTCGCGTAGCATAACGTAGGCCCGATCACGAGTCGGTTCAAGTCGTCCGATCCTTCGGATCGCGAGTATCATTCCCGAGGTGAGACCGCGCACCGGAGAGGTGGCAGAGTGGTCGATTGCGGCGGTCTTGAAAACCGCTGACTGTAAAAGGTCCGGGGGTTCGAATCCCTCCCTCTCCGCCATGCCTCGAGCCGCGACCGACGTGGGGGCGAGCAGCGGCACCTGCACGGCGATCAGGACCAGGCCGGTTCGCGAAGGCGGTGGGGAGCGCGCGGACGGTCACGCGGCCGACGGCTTCCCGCTCGTCCGCGCCGTGCGCTCACCGCGGGCCGTCGTCCGGCGGGTCGCGCCTCGGCGGGGGGACATCGCGTCGAGGCCTGCCCGCGCCCCGGGCGATCTCGAGCAGCCGGTCCGTGTCGAGCACGCGCGCGAGCCCGGCGGCGAGTTCGTCCAGCGCCGCGTCGGTTCGTCGCGCCTGATCCGCGCCGTCGGAACGGCCCCCGAGGCGAGCGAGCCAGGCGGCACGCTGCCCGCCGTCGTCGAGCAGACCATGCACGTAGCAACCCGCCACTCGCCCCGAAGCGTCGACGGCGCCGTCGAGGGCGCCGTCGGCGAGTCGGAGGAGGGGGGCGGTGTCCGCGTCGCGGGTGGTTCGTCCGACATGGATCTCGTAGCCCGTGAACGGCACGCCGTCGGCAACGCTCTCGCCGCGGGCCTCGGCCAGGCGCTTGGCGCCGCCGAGCACGGTATCGATCCCCAGGTGACCGAGCCCGCGGGCCTCGCCGGGCGGACCTTCGACGCCGTCCGGGTCGGCGATGCGCCGGCCGAGCATCTGGTAGCCGCCGCAGAGTCCGAGCACATGACCGCCGCGCCGCACGTGGGCGGCGAGGTCGATGTCCCAGCCCTGTGCGCGGAAGAAGGCGAGGTCGGCGATCGTCGCCTTCGTGCCGGGAATCACGACCAGCGCCGCCTCTGCAGGCAGCGGCGTGCCGGGCGGCACCATGCGCACCGCGACGTCGTCTTCGGCGGCGAGGGCGTCGACATCGTCGAAGTTCGCGATGCGCGAGAGCATCGGCACGGCCACCGTCAACGCACCGCGCGAGTCCGTCGGCGACGCGAGCACGACGGCATCCTCGGCCGGCAGACGGCGCGCGGCGGCGAGCCAGGGAACGACGCCGAGCGACGGCCAGCCGGACAGCCGTTCGATGGCGCGGAGGCCGTCGTCGAACAGGTGGACATCACCGCGGAATCGGTTGATCAGAAACCCCTCGATCATCGCCGCATCGGCCGGGTCCAGCACCGTGCGCGTGCCGACGATGGACGCGATCACGCCGCCCCGGTCGATGTCGCCGACCAGGACCACCGGCACGTCGGCGGCACGTGCGAACCCCATGTTCGCGATGTCCCCGGGGCGGAGGTTGATCTCCGCCGGGCTTCCGGCGCCCTCCACGATGACGAGATCGCAGCCATCGACCACGCGGCCCCAGGCGTCCAGGACGGCCTCGAGCAGCGGCCCGCGTGCCCGTGGCCAGGCGCTCGCCGTGCGTCGACCGACGACCTTGCCGTGCACGACCAGCTGCGCGCCGGTATCCGATTCGGGCTTGATCAGGACGGGGTTCATGTCGGTGCGCGCCGGCACCCTGCAGGCCAGCGCCTGCAGCGCCTGAGCCCGACCGATCTCGCCGCCGTCGCTCGTGACGGCGGCGTTGTTCGACATGTTCTGCGCCTTGAACGGTCGCACGCGAAGACCGCGGTTCGCGAACAGGCGACAGAGTCCCGCGACCAGCACGGACTTGCCGACGTCGGAGCCGGTCCCCTGAAGCATCACGGCCGCCGCGCGCGAGGCGGGCGGCGACGCGGTGGATGACACCGGGCTCAGTACTCCACGCCCTTCTGCGCCTTGAAGCCGGCCTTGAACGGGTGCTTCACTTCCTCGAACTCGGTGACGAGGTCCGCCGCCTCGATGAGTGCCGGAAGCGCGTTTCGACCGGTCACGCAGACGTGCTTCGTGTGGGGAAGCGCGGCGAGGAAGCCCACGATCTCCTCCGCCGGCAAGGTCTTCTGTCGCAGCACGATGTTGAGCTCGTCGAGGATGACGAAGTCGTGCTCGTCGTCGAGCAGCAGCGCCTTCGAGCGCTCCCAGGCCGCACGCGCCATCTCGATGTCGCGCGCCCGGTCCTGCGTGTCCCAGGTGAACCCTTCGCCCATCACCTCGAAGGTCAGGAGCTCGGGGTTCGCCTGGAAGAAATTCTTCTCGCCGGTCTCCCAGCTTCCCTTCACGTACTGCACGATCGCGACCTTCATGCCCCAGCCGAGGCTGCGGATCGCCATGCCGAAGGCGGACGAGGACTTCCCCTTGCCGTTGCCGGTGTGCACGATCAGCAGGCCGCGCTCGAGCGTCTTCTTCGCCTGCATGCGCTCGCGCGCCGCCTGCACCTTCTTCATGCGCGCGTCGTGACGGGCGTGGGCGGCGCGGTCCTCGTCGGTGTGCGCGGCCGTCGCTGCCGTGCCGGACTCGGGCGGCTTGCCTGTCGTGCTCATGCCGAGCCCTCTCTCGCCTCGCGCAGCGCGCGATAGAGTCGCCCGTAGCGCCCGTGCAGTTCATCCCAGGCGGCGCGGTGTGCCCCGTCAGGCTCGACGGTCCGCTCGACCGCAGGCGGTGCGCAAACTGCCACGGGGTCTGCGCCTTCCGCGGCGATCATGCCGAGACGCGCCGCACCGAGACTCGCGCCCACGTCGGCGCCCGCGCTGACGTCGAGCGGCAGATCGAGCGCGTCGGCCGTCAGTTGCAACCAGTGAGCGGACTGCGAGCCGCCGCCGACCGCGGTGGCTCGATCGAGCGCCGTCCCGGCGATCGCGAGCGCGTTGCGGCTGTCGCGGAAGGCGAACGCCACGCCCTGCAACACCGCGCGCACCATCCTCTCCGCATCGTCGGCGTGGCCGAGCCCGATGAAGGCGCCGCGTGCAGCGGCGTCGTTGATCGGCGTTCGCTCGCCGCCGAGGTAGGGGAGGAACAGCACGTCGACCGGTTCGGGCGCCTGCCCCTCGAGCGGGGCCGTCAGCGCGGCCGGGGTCTTGCCGAGCAGCGTCGCCAGCCAGTTGAGGGAATCGGTGGCGGCCAGGATGACGCCCATCTGGTGCCAGGTGTCGGGCAGGGCGTGGCAGAAGGCGTGAACCGCGCTCTCGGCGTTCGGGCGGTAGGCCTCGTTCGCCGCGAAGAGCACGCCCGACGTGCCGAGCGAGAGGAAGGCGGTGCCGGCGGCGACGGTACCCATGCCGCAGGCGGAGGCGGCGTTGTCACCGGCGCCACCCGCGACCACGATGCCCCGCGGCAGGCCGTGACGCGTCGCGATGTCGTCGCGCAGGGTGCCGGAGACGGCCGTGCCCTCGACCAGACGCGGCATGTGCTCGCGCGTGAGCCCGCCCGCGCCGAGCAACTCGTCGGACCAGTCCCGTCGGCCGACGTCGAGCCAGCCGGTACCGGAGGCGTCGGACATCTCCGACACGTGCTCGCCGGTCAGCCAGAGCCGCGTGTAGTCCTTCGGCAGCAGGATCTTCGCGACACGGTCGAACACCGCAGGCTCCTGCGCCTTGACCCAGGCCGTCTTCGGTGCCGTGAAGCCGGGGAAGAGGATGTTCCCGCAGAGCTCGCGGCTCCTCGCCGTGTCGAGGACGGCCGCCTCGGCCTGCGCACGGGTGTCGTTCCAGAGCAGGCAGGGGCGGAGGGGCATGTCGTCGGCGCCGATCAGCGTCGCGCCGTGCATGTGACCGGACAGTCCGATGCCGCGCACCGCGCCCATCGCCGCCTTCGCCGACGTCGCCAGTTCGGCGAAGGTCGCCTCGACGGCTCGCGTCCAGCTCGCCGGGTCCTGCTCCGACCAGCCGTCATGCGGCCGTTCGACGGTCAGGGGCGCGGTCGCGCTCGCCACGATCGTTCCGCCGTCATCCATCAGCACGCTCTTCACGCCGGAGGTACCGAGATCGATCCCGAGATACATGGGTGGTGATGCTCCTCTATCGGCGGCGCGTGAAGTCCGCGGGAAACCACTGCTCGACGTGTGCCTCGCCGCGCGTGACGACGACATGGTGATCGGCGAACAGACGGTACGGCGCGCTCCACTCGCCGTCCGGCCACTGTACCCGGAGCGTGGCGCGTTCGGCGACGCCGAGCCCGACGTGCACGAAGCCGACGGCGCCGGAGGCGTGCCCACCGCCGACCTGCACCCGACGGGTCTGCACGACATTGCCCGTGCGCACCGAGAGTCGTGCGCCGATCGCGGCGCGATTCGGGGGCGGCTGACGCAGTTCGACCGACAGCCAGTTGCCGCCCGGGCGCGTGTTCTCCTGACGGAACAGCGAGAGCGGGGCGCCGCGATTGACCACCACGACGTCGAGTCGGCCGTCGGTGTTCAGGTCGACGACGGCCGCCCCGCGTCCGCGCGTGGCGCGTGCGAGTCCGCTGGCCAGTCCCTGTTCGACGAAGCGACCGTCGGCGGTGCCCAGCAGCAGGTTGTCCGGATCGACGGCCGCGAAGTCGCCCATGTCCTCCACGTTGCCCTTGGCGATGAACAGGTCCAGCCGGGCGTCGTTGTTGACGTCGTCGAACTCCGCGTGCCAGCCGGTCGAGGGCTTGCTGTCGTCGCCGGTGTACGGGCGATGCGCTGTCGCTCCCCGTTCCCCGGCGACATCGTCGTAGGCCGGTCGACCTTCCTCGATCGCTTCGGCGAGGTCGAGCGTCTGCAGCTTGGTGTCGCCCATGGAGCTCAGCGCGTACTCCGGGTAGCCGTCGGCGTCGAGATCGCCCTCGGCGATGCCCATGCCCCAGATCACGAGCGGTGCCCAGCCGTCGGCGCGCCCGTAGAGCCGGGGGTAGTGGCCCGCGTCGAGCCGCCAGAGCTGCTCCTCGCCGCCGCGGTGGTAGTGGCGGTCGTTGGTCACGCGCAAGGCGTCCGCGCCCGAGCGGTTCCAGTCCGTGAACAGCACCGACAGTGCGCAGTGTCCGGGCGTGAGGGCGTGGGCATCGCCGTAGTCGGGAACCGCAGCGTCGCCGGGCGAAGCGGGCATGACCGGCCGGTGCAGCACGTTGTTGTCGCAGGTGCCCCAGGGCGAACCGGGCGCGGTGCGATCGACGTAGTTGCCGAAGGCGAGCGTCGGGAAGCGGGCGCCGGGTTCGAAGCTCGCGGCGAAGGCCGTGGTCCAGGCGCGCCCGCCATCGAAGCCCCAGAGGGCGTCGGCGGGCATGAAGGTGCAGTCGGGGCCACCCTTGAGCAGTCGGTTGGCGCCGACCCGCAGCACGACGAGATCGGTGTGACCGTCGTCGTCGATGTCGAGGGGGTAGGCGCCGGTCACGCCGTCGAGATCGGTCGTGTCGCTCGGGCGTCGCTCGAAGCGCAGCGCGCCGCCCGGTGCGCTGCGGTTCGCGAACAGCGCCGCGGGCTCGCTGCCACCGGCCACGTACAGGTCAGGGGCGCGATCGCCATCGCAGTCGAGGACCGCGACGCCACCGCCGACGAAGTGCTCCCAGGGGCCGTCGTAGCGATGCACCACGCCCGCCGCCTTCGCCTCCTCGACGAAGCGAGGCACGTCGCCCGGGAAGTCGCCGCGGACGGTGCGTTCATCGGCGGAGGCTCTGCCGTCCGTCCCGAACGCCGCCGTCGCCAGGGCGACGGCCGCGATGACGGGTGGGTACCGAGGCGTCACGGCGCGATGACGAGGGTCTTCAGGAAGGCGATGACGTCGCCTTGCGCGTCGGTATCCAGCGCGAGCCAGGCATCGCGCGAGGCCCGCGCCGCACCGCCGTGCGCGGCGATCACGCCGGCAAGTGTCGTGAAGTCGCCGCGGTGGCCGTAGGGAGCGGTCGAGCCGACGCCCCACAGCTCGGTGGTCATGAATACGTTACGAGCGACGAAGCGCTGCGACAGCCGCTCGTTGCCGAGGGCGGCGACCTGCGTGTCCGCGATCGCGTGACGCTTCAGATCACCGAACAGCGGGACCAGCGCCCGACCGCGGGCGTCGCGGGGCAGCGCCGCGATGCGCGGGTCCCGCGCCAGGTCGTAGTGCAGATCCGTCCCTTCGCCGCTGCGCAGGGTGCCGGCGGCGTCGAGCGGTCCGGGGTCGGCGAAGACCGTGCTGTCGAGCGGCAGCGCGGCGCGATGACACGCCACGCAGCCCAGCGCATCGAGTCGTTCGCGGCCCCGGCTGGCGGCAGCCGTCCAGGCGACCCCGACGTCGTCGTCCTGCACGGGCGGGGGAAGGGTCGCCTGCCACGCCACCAGCGCCGAGACGTCGCCGGCGGTGATTTCCCCGACATGACCGTCGCCGTCATGATCCGACTCGCCGGTCCACCGCGCCCCGAAACGCTCCTCGGCCTGCATGCCGTGATGGTGGTTCAGGGCGTTGACGGTGAATTGCCGCAGCGACGTCATGACCCCCTTGTGGCCGAACGGTCGGATGACCAGGTCCACATCGACGCCATCGACCGCTCGCGTGTCGACGCGACCGTCCGGGTACACGCTCAGCGTGCCGAACGTGACGCCCTTGCTTTCGAGCGGCACGACGACGGTGGAACGATCGTGGCGGGCCGTTCGGAGGGCCTCGTTCCGCAGGCGCTTGAGCTCCGCGGTCATCTCCCGCGCGAGCAGCTCGACGAGTCCCGCCCCGAACAGGTGGTTCGTGTTCCGCTCGTTCGAGAACTGCGGATCGGTGGTGTCGAAATCCGCCTGGCTGAAACCTTCGGCGACGAACACGTTCGCCGAGAAATCACCGGCCCCGCCCATGAGAGGGTCGACGTGGCAACCGCTACAGGCGTTGGCGTCGAGCCCCGCGGTCCGGGAGAACCGGGTACGGGCCTCGCGACGGCGCTTGGTCGGCAGGATCGCTTGCGTGGCGAGCGGGCGACCCACACCGTCCTCGCTGGTGAAGCGCGCATCGAAGAGCGATTCGCCCGCGCGGAGCAGGGTCGCGAGGTCGTCCGCGGCGAGCGTCCCGTCGGGCGCGGCGCGCTCCAGCAGGGGATCCAGCGCGACGTGGGCCCCGATCGCCCGCTCGCTCCAGGGCGGCGTCGACTCGGCGATGGCGGGTCCGCCGGCGACAAGACAGGCGACGGCGACGGCGACGGTGGCCGCGCCCGGCGGCGATGCGGTGGCGGTGGTCGTGCGAGTGGGCATGGCGATCAGGCTCGGTCGATCCGGGTCTTGCCCGCCACCCCGGGGGCGTCAAGCACGGCAGAGCGGGCGCGACTCGCCACGCGTCGGTCGAAGGCGTCGAGCGTGTCGAGGGCGAGTCCGGCGTGCAACAGCGGATCGTCGTCGGCGAAGCCCACGATCGGCGGGTTCGAGGTGTGCCCGGCCGCCTCGATCGCGCCGTGCACGGCGTCGATCATCAGACCGAGCGCGTCCTCGCCGCGTCCGACGAGCGCGACGGGCATCGTGTCGAGCAACGTGAACAGGTCGGCCAGGCCTTCCCCGACCGCCGCACCGGCGATCGCGAAGGCCTGGGTCTCGGCGCGACAGCCGGCGCGCGCGGCGTCGACCAGCGCGCGCAGGGTGCCGGGCGCGAGTCGCCCGGGCGGTTCGCTGTCCATCGGACCGTCGCCGGAGAGCCGTGCGATGCCGTAGTCCGACGAGTAGGCCTCGATGCATCCCCGTCGTCCACAACGGCACAGCGCGCCGCCCCGCTCGAACGTCAGGTGGCCGAACTCGAGCGCCGAGGAGCGGATGCCGGTGAAGGGTCTGCCGTCGAGCGTCAGGCCGAGTCCGACGCCGTGGCTGAACAGGACGGTCGCGAAGTTCTCGCCGAGGGTATCGGCGTGCTGCTGTCGCAGCGCGCGCGCGATCAGCATGCAGTCGTTGCTCACGTTCGTCGGTACGCCGAGCCGTTCGGCCAGTCGACGCCCGAGCGGGACGTCTTGCGTGCCGAGTATCGGCGACCAGCGCAGGTCCCCCGACGCATTGCAGGTGCGGCCCTGGAAGGAGACGCCGATGTGCTCGACCCGGCCGTCCGGGGCGCGCCGTGCCAGGCGAACGACGCTGTCGCCGATGGTTCGGATCAGGGTGCGTTCGTCGAGCCCCCGGGTGTCCAGACGCCGTTCGCGGACCTCGATCTCTGCCCCGGCGTAGTCGACCAGCGCCATGCGCAGCCGGTCGATCTGCAGCGAGACGGTCAGCACGTGAAACGCGCCGCCCGCCAGCGAGACACGGGTCTGCGGTCGTCCCCGCCGCGCGGCCGGCGCGGTCGCATCCCGGCTGCCCGCACCGCGCCGGTCCGCGTCGGCATCGCGCCGTCCGTCGTCGCTCTCGAGCACGCCCTCGCCGCCGAGCTGCGCGATCAGGGTCGATAGCGCGGCCTGACTGAGCGAGGTGCGTTCTCCGAGCACCGCTCTCGTCAGCGCACCGTCGCCGCGCAGGGCGCGCAGCAGCCGGTAGCGATTCTCGGTGCGCAGATCGTCGCTGCGCATGATGGGGGAGGAGCTCATTCGATCGGTTCGCTCACGTCGAACGTGCGCTGTCGGAAAAACAACTTGACACGTTTTCCCACGGGCGTCACCATTTTTCCAAGCCGTGAATAAATAGCGGCTCGATCGACCGGGTGCGGCAACGACCGCACGACATCATCTTTCGGGAGTGAGCATGAAGAAGACGACTGCACTGCTGGTGGGCCTTACGGCCACCGCACTGTTCGCGGGCAACGTTCTCGCGGAGGGCAAGACCATCGGCGTCAGCTGGTCGAACTTCCAGGAAGAGCGCTGGAAGACCGACGAGGCGGCCATGAAGGCGGCCATCGAGGCGGCCGGCGACACCTACATCTCGGCCGACGCACAGGCGTCCGCCACCAAGCAGCTGACCGATGTCGAGGCGCTGATCAGCCAGGGCGCCGACGCGCTGATCGTCCTCGCACAGGACTCGGCCGCCATCGGGCCGGCGATCGACAACGCCTCCGCCGAAGGCATTCCGGTCGTCGGCTACGACCGCCTGATCGAGAACGCCGACGCGTTCTACATCACCTTCGACAACAAGGAAGTCGGTCGCATGCAGGCGCGTGCCGTGCTGGAGGCCATGCCCGAGGGCAACTATGCGTTCATCAAGGGATCGTCGGCCGATCCGAACGCGGACTTCCTGTTCTCCGGCCAGATGGAGGTCCTGCAGGAGGCGATGGATTCCGGGGCGATCAAGAACGTCGGCGAGGCCTACACGGACGGCTGGAAGCCCGAAAACGCCCAGCGCAACATGGAGCAGATCCTCACCGCCAACGACAACGCGATCGACGCGGTCGTCGCGTCGAACGACGGCACCGCCGGCGGCGTCGTCGCCGCGCTGTCCAGTCAGGGTCTCGACGGTTCGGTACCGGTCTCCGGTCAGGACGGTGACCATGCCGCGCTGAACCGCGTGGCTCGCGGCACGCAGACCGTGTCGGTCTGGAAGGACGCGCGCGAGCTGGGCAAGGCCGCCGCGGAGATCGCCGCGGCGCTGGCCGACGGCGCGTCGATGGGGGAGATGCCCGGCGTCACGATGTTCGACGGCGGACCGAACGGCGTCGAGATGAACTCGGTGTTCCTGGCACCGGTGCCGATCACGGCAGACAACCTCGATGTCGTCATCGATGCCGGCTGGATCGAGAAGGACGCCGTCTGCGAAGGCGCGGCGGACACGGTCGCCGCCTGCGGCTGATCGAACGCGAGGGGGCCGCGCGAGCGGCTCCCTCGCCCCTTCACCCCTCCGGCCCCGACCGCGGGTGTCCGGACCCGACCGGAACGCCGCTCACATGGCAGATCCCGCCACGCCACCCGCCGACGGCGCCGCCGGCAGTGGACAGTTCGCCCGCGCCAGCGACGGCAGCGTGCTGCAGCGCTTCTTCCGCGCCACCGAGATCGACACCCGCATGCTCGGCATGCTCGGGGCGTTGCTGCTGATCTGGATCGTGTTTCACCTGTTTTCCGACGGGCGTTTCCTCACCCCGCGGAACCTCTGGAACCTCTCGGTCCAGACCGCGTCGGTCGCGGTCATGTCGACCGGCATGGTGCTGATCATCGTCACGCGCCACATCGATCTCTCGGTCGGCTCGATCCTCGGTTTCGTCGCCATGGTCATGGGTGTCACCCAGGCCAACCTGCTGCCGGAGCTGATCGGCGCCGGCAACGGCGCCACCTGGGCGATCGCGCTCGCCGTCGGGATCGTCCTCGGCGGGCTAATCGGCGCGATGCACGGCTACGTCATCGCCTTCCTCGGCGTGCCCGCCTTCATCGTCACGCTCGGTGGGCTGCTCGTGTGGCGCGGCGCGGCATGGTGGGTGACCTCCGGCCAGACCGTCGCGCCGATGGATACCACCTTCCGCCTCATGGGCGGCGGCCCCTACGGCGCGATCGGGGCGACGTGGAGCTGGGTGGTCGGCGCCGTCGCCTGCGTCGCGATCGTCGCGATGATCGTCTCCCAGCGCCGCGATCGCATGCGCTTCTCCTTTCCGCTGCGCCCGGTGTGGGCCGAACTGACGCTCGCCGCCGCCGGTTGCGCGCTCGTGCTCGGCGCCGTCGCCGTCGCCAACCGCTACCCCTGGCCCAAGGGCATCGTGCGCCGGCACGTCGCCGCGAACGGCATCGTCGTGCCGGAGGGCGAGACGCTGTTCATCGCCCACGGAATCGCCGTTCCGGTCCTGATGGCGATCGCCGTCGGCATCGTCATGACCTTCGTCGCGACGCGCACCCGCTTCGGACGCTACGTGTTCGCGATGGGCGGGAACCCCGAGGCGGCGGAACTCGCCGGCATCAACACGCGCTGGGTGACGATGAAGATCTTCATCGTGATGGGCATGCTCTGCGCGATCGCGGGTGCGATCTCCACCGCCCGCCTGAACGCATCGACCAATGCGCAGGGCACGCTCGACGAGCTGCTCGTCATCGCGGCGGCCGTCATCGGCGGCACCTCGCTCGGCGGCGGTATCGGGACGATCATGGGCGCGATGATCGGAGCGCTGGTCATGCAGTCCCTGCAGTCCGGCATGGTGCTGATGGGCATCGACGCGCCGTTCCAGAACATCGTCGTCGGTGCCGTGCTGGTCATGGCCGTCTGGCTCGACGGACTCTATCGGAGACGGCAGTCATGAGCGAGAACGCAACGGACGGGCCGTCGGACAAGGTCATCGAGATGGAGGACGTGTCGATCTCCTTCGGGGGCATTCACGCGGTCGATCACGCGTCGCTCGATCTGCATCGCGGCGAGGTCGTCGCACTGCTCGGCCACAACGGCGCCGGCAAGTCGACGTTCATCAAGATCCTGTCGGGCGCCTACCGGCGGGACGAAGGCACGATCAAGGTGCGCGGCAAGGTGGCGGACATCCAGAATCCGCGAGATGCGAAGGCGCTCGGCATCGAGACGATCTACCAGACGCTGGCGCTGGCCGACAACGTCGACTGCGCGGCGAACCTCTACCTCGGTCGCGAGCTCCGCACGCGCTGGGGTACGCTCGACGACGTGGCGATGGAGGCGCGTGCGCGCGAGGTCATGGGGCGTCTGAATCCGCGCTTCCAGCGATTCAAGGAGCCGGTCTCGCGCCTGTCGGGTGGTCAGCGTCAGTCCGTCGCGATCGCCCGCGCGATCCTCTTCGACGCGCGCATCCTGATCATGGACGAGCCGACCGCGGCCCTCGGCCCGCAGGAGACCGCACAGGTCGGCGAGCTGATCAAGCAGTTGAAGGCGGACGGCATCAGCATCTTCCTGATCAGCCACGACATCGAGGATGTCTTCGATCTCGCCGATCGCGTGGCGGTCATGAAGAACGGACAGATGGTCGGCCATGCCCCCGTCTCGGCAGTCAGCCGCGACGAGGTGCTCGGCATGATCATTCTGGGCAAGTGTCCGGCCGGTGCGACGGCCGGACCGGGTGCGGTGTCCGACGAGGCACTGGCCGCGATCTGAGCGGCCGGCCGGCGTCGCACGACCACCGGGCATCGTGCGCCGGATCGGGCGCCGACGGGCAGGCGTTGCCGGACACGGTTTTCGACAGCGAGCGGCAAGTGCCGCTCCGGACCATCGACGAGATCGAACACATGAGCACAGGATTCTTCGGAGACATCGAGCGCATTCCCTTCATCGGGCCGGACGGCGACGGTGTCGGGCCGGACGGCGCCCTCGGCTTCCGCCACTACGACCCGGACGAGCGGGTGCTCGGCAAGCGGCTCGAGGACCACCTCCGCTTCGCCGCCGCCTACTGGCACAGCTTCGCCTGGCCGGGCAGCGATCCCTTCGGCGGGCAGACCTTCGAGCGGCCCTGGTTCGGGGACAGCATGGAGGACGCCGCGCTGAAGGCCGACGTGGCGTTCGAGATGTTCGTGGCCCTCGGCGTACCGTTCTTCTGCTTTCACGATGCGGACGTGCGCCCTGAAGGCGAGACCTTTGCCGAGAACACCCGGCGTCTGAACGCGATCGTCGACATCTTCGAGAAGAAGATGGACGAGACCGGCGTGAGGCTCCTGTGGGGCACGGCGAACCTCTTCAGTCATCGGCGCTTCATGTCCGGTGCGGCGACCAATCCGGACCCGGACGTGTTCGCGTTCTCGGCCGCGACGGTCAAGACGTGCATGGACGCGACCCATCGGCTCGGCGGCGAGAACTATGTGCTCTGGGGCGGGCGGGAAGGCTACGAGACGCTGCTCAACACCGACCTTCCGCGTGAACTCGACCAGCTCGGGCGCTTCCTCGACCTCGTCGTCGAGTACAAGCACAAGATCGGATTCGAGGGCGCGATCCTGATCGAGCCGAAGCCGCAGGAGCCGATGAAGCACCAGTACGACTACGACGTCGCCACCGTCTACGGTCTGTTGAAGCGCGCCGGGCTCGAGAACGAGATCCAGGTCAACATCGAGCAGGGTCACGCGATCCTCGCCGGGCACTCCTTCGAGCACGAGCTGGCCCTGGCCCGCACGCTCGGCATCTTCGGCTCGATCGACATGAACCGGAACGACTACCAGTCGGGCTGGGACACCGACCAGTTCCCGAACAACGCACCGGAGTCGGCACTCGCCTACCTGGAAGTGCTGCGCGCAGGTGGCTTCACCCGCGGCGGCACCAACTTCGACGCGAAGCTCCGTCGCCAGTCGCTGGACCCGGTGGATCTGCTCGCCGCGCACGTGGGCGGCATGGACGTCTGCGCGCGCGGCCTGAAGGCGGCCGCCGCCATGCACGAGGCCGCCGCCCTCGACGGGCCGCTGGCCGAGCGCTACGCCGGCTGGGACAGTGTTCGCGGCAGGGAACTGCTCTCCGGCAAGCTGGGGCTGGACGCGATCGCCGAGCGGGTCCAGCAGGAATCCATCACGCCGCAGCCGCACTCCGGCCGGCAGGAGCGTCTCGAGAACGTGGTCAACCGCTACGTCTGACGCCATCCCGGATGGACGCGCCTCGCCGTCCGCGCAAGCGGTCGGCGGCGGCGGCCTGCCACCGCCCGTCCGGTGTTCGTCCGACCCATGCCCCATTCCCGGTCGAGCATTTGTCGCAGGTCGCTGAAGTCGGGCAAACTTGTTCGCGGTCCCGTCCACGTCGAGCGCGGCTGTCCGTGAGCCGGGATGGCAAGGCCGCTCGGCGAGCGAGACGGACACGGGCCGAGTGCCGACGCGGGGCAAGGAGAATGCCGGTGAAGAATGAAAGGGGCCCGATGGTGTCCGTCCTCGCGCTGTCCGCCGCGCTGGGGTACGGCTGCGAGGCGACAAGCCCTGTCGAATCGGGCGTGGAGCTTCGTGCCGCGAACGGGGAGGGTGGCGCCCTCATCGGCGCGCCCGGCGTCCTGGCCGGAACGTTCCGGGCGATCGACGCGGAACGGCTGACGCCGGTGCTGCTGCTCGACGACGTCGAGTGGCCGGTCAGGCGGCAGGATGCGGGCTGGACGGCGGAGTTCCCGCTGGCGGATGGCGAGTCGGTCGAACTCGTCGTCAGGTGGCAGTACACGCTGAGCGACGGCGGGGTGATTCCGGTTGCCGAGTCGCAGGCACGCTCGGTCGCCGCCGAGTCTCCCGTCACGACGATCGCGGTCGGTGAGTACCGCACGTTCGAATTCGACGAGGACGCGGACGGCATCGACAACCTGGCGGAGATCCGTGCGGGCTCGGACCCGCAGGCACCGAGCACGACCGCGCGCGCCTTTGCACTCGAACTGGAGGTGCCGGGCCCGGCGCGGGGCGTGGTCGCGCCGGAGGACCTGATCATCGAGGCCACGCTCGACGGGATGCCGCTCGCGTTCACCCGCGACGGCGACACGTGGCGAGGCGGGTTCGCGATCGATGATGGCGACACGTACGACTATCAGGTCCTCTGGTACACCGGGGTGAGCGGGGTGCGACTGCGGATCCTCAATTCGGCCCGAGTGCCCGTCAGCCGCGGCTCGGCGCTCGAGGACCTGGTGATCGACGCCTGGGGGGTATCGCCACACGATCTGGACGGGGACGGACGACCCAACCTCGCCGAACTCGAGTTCGGTACCGATCCGCTGGTAGCCGATGGTCGGCCGGTCGGTGACGCGCGACCCTGATCAGCGTACGCGCGGCACGCGCCGATCGCCCACGGAGCGGCGCCGAGACGACCGGTGCGGAGGGGCGGGTGTCACGACGCCTCGTCGCGGGGTTCGAACCGCAGGCGCAGGGTGGCATCGAGGAGCGGCGGGTACTCGTCGGACCCGTCGGCCGGGCGCGCGAACAGCGCGTAGCAATAGACGCCGGGTGCGAGCGGCGAGGAGGTCGTCGGTCGCTCCGGTACGCGCGCACGCAGGCCGTCGAGCGGACGCTGCGTGCTGTCGCTCTTCGCGTCGAAGGCCTTCTCGCCGCGGCTTTCTGCACTCGGGTCGTTGCGCTCGTAGAGGATGTAGTCGGTGTCGAGCGGCAGACCTCCGACGTGCTCGACGGAGAAGTTGCCGTATGTCACGACCGACAGGACCGCGTGGAAGGCGTTGCCGCCGATCGGTTCCGGCTCGATGAGAAGGATGTCGTCCAGCGGGCCGTCGAAGGTGAACACGGTCGGCGGTCGACTCGCCGGGGGCAGGGGCGGAGTCAGCGGAATCTCGTCCCGACCTATCGTGCGGCAGTCACCCTGGTCGGCACCGACCACGGGCAGTGGGGCGGCGTCTCCGCCGAAACGCGGGTCCCGGTCGGCGTCGATCTCGGCGAGATTGCTCGCGCCGTCGAAGTCGGCGTCGAAGCGCTCGGAGTCGTAGCTGTCTATGACGAGGCTGCCCGGTGCGTCGAGGCCCACCGCCATCGTGTCCGACACGGCCAACGTGATGTAGGTGCCGTCGCCCATGTCGTATTGCCAGGTCGCCTTGACCGCGCGAAGCGTGGTGTCATCGGTCAGGGAAAGCTCGGCGTAGCGCTGGCCGTCGCGGCCGGCGAAGGTGGGGACCGGCGCACCGTCCACGCTCAGCTCCACGGCCAGCCGATTGCGGTCGACCGCGCGGGAGGCGAGTATCGCCGGGGGGATGGCCACGGCCGGGCCCAAGGCGGTGTCGGTGTCGGGCGCGAGTTCGCAACCTTCGGCGAGCAGGGCGAGCAGTGCCAACCCCACCATTCGACGCTTCATTCGGTGGCTCCGTACCGCAGGAAAAGTTGCCGTAGCCTATCCCTTTCGGACGTTTGGAGCACCGCGTCGGGCGGGCCCACGAGACCGGCGTCCCGAATTCGACCTCACCCTCCCGCGCCAGGCTGCCGAAACACGAGGGGTCGGCGTTTGTCGTGCAGGCCGCTTGACGGGCCGGAGTGCGACTGGAACGATGCAGGGAACCCGGGCGTCGCGTTCGGGTCCATCAAGCGTCTGGTACGGATGCCGGACTCCCCCGAACGCGAGAGTGGACAGGAACCTTGTCGAGTCTGATGTCACGTCCTGCGGGCAAGACCGTCTGCCGCGAGCCGATACGTGCCGCGCTGTTCGGCGCCATGGCATTGACGCTCGGCACGGTGCCCGGCATCGCGAGCGCGGAACTCGCGATCTGCACGACCCCGCAGCGGCCCGATTGCCCGTCGGCGCTCACGGGTCCGCCCAGTGGCGAGTTCACGTTCTCGCGCCTGATCTTCGCCGACAACCAGGAAGCGATCGACAATCTCGGCGACCGCATCGGCTACCCCCATTGGCAGGCTGACTGCTCGGAGTCCGAGCCTCATTTCATCGCGGCCATGAAGCGCCTCACGCTGCTCGACACCAGTGAGGACAGTCAGTCGATCTCGCTGCTCGACGATCGCGTGTTCGACTTCCCGCTACTCTACGTGGTCGAGGCGGGCTTCGCCTCCTTCAGCCAGCCGGAGGCCGACACCCTGCGCGAGTACCTCTTGCGCGGCGGATTCCTGCTCGTCGACGACTTTCACGGGAGCTACCAGTACGAGGAGTTCGAGAAGTGGATGGGGCAGGTCTTCCCCGATCGCGAGATCGTCGACATTCCGCCCCAGCACGAGATCTTCAACGTGCATTTCGCGATCGAGGAGTTCATCCAGATTCCGGGGCTGCGGGCGCTGTGCCTGAATCCCGGCGAAACCTGGGAGCTGCCGATCATGAAGTCCTCCGCGGTGCGCGAGAGCAACGCGAGCCGTCAGGTTCCGCGCTGGCGCGGAGTGCTCGACGACGACGGTCGGGTCATGACCATCGTCAACTGGAACATGGACCTCGGCGACGCCTGGGAGCATGCGGACATGGAGGAGTACAGCGCGCACTACACGGCGACGGCCTACCGCCTCGGAGTGAACTACGTGCTCTACGGGATGACCCACTGATGCACGTCCTTGATGACGCTCGCGGCGCGGCGGTCTCGCGTCCGGGCAACGTGCGGGGGCTGTTCGGCGCCGTCGCCTGCCTGCTGGCTCTCGCGTGCACCCTCCCGTCCAGCGCCGCGGCGTTCGAGCTGCAGCATCTGGATGCCGAGCGCACGAATCTGAATCAGCACGTCGGCGCCGGCGAGTGGACGCTGGTCATGCTCTGGAGCACCGACTGCATCCCCTGCGAAGCCCAGAAGCCGATGATCGGCGAGTTCCATGACGCCCATGTCGGTCGTGATGCGCGCGTGATCGGCATCGCGCTGGACGGGCCGGCCGCGCAGGTCGAGATCGAGCAGCTGGTCGAGCGACACGCCGCCGCCTATCCGACGCTCGTGGCCTTCGACGACGTCTTCCACGGACAATTCGAAGGCTTGACGGGCCAGCCTTTCCGGGCGACGCCGTCCTACCTGCTCTACGCCCCGAACGGCGACTTCATCGGCGTCCACACCGGGCCGATCGAGCGCGAGCGGCTCGAGACGATCATCGCCGCCGGGCGCTGACGTCGACGGGGTGCCACACAGGGACGGTCTCGCCTGACAAGGGGCATATTCCCGTGGCACGGCAGGCGGACTGCGTCGAAGATGGTGCGGCCCCCATCCCGATCGAGAGAGAGCCCGCCATGCGACCCACGACACGATGGTTGATCGGCAGCGTGCTGGCCGTAGCGGGTACCGGCTGTTCGGCACTCGGCCGCGACGGATCCGTGCCGCATCGCCAGGTGGTGGACGGCGTGCCGCAGCCGGCGCTGTCGGGCGGCCGGGGCGAGCGATCGCCGGCGCCGGGAAGGGGAACGGAGCGGCGGTCGGCGTCCCGCAGCGCGGACGACGGAATCGCTGCCGATTTCCTGCACGCGCTGGCCCAGCTCGACGGCTACGCGCCGGACGAGGCGACCGTTCGCTTCACTCGTCGATCGATGGATGCCGATCCGCTGGTGGCGGCGCTCGAGCGGCGCATGCGTGCTCGAGGCTATGCCGTCAGGGTCGTCGATGATGGCGCTGCGGCGGAGCACGTTCGGCACGTTGTGCAGGACGATGAGGCGCCGGGGGCGACCGTTCACACCCTGTCGGTCGGCGGCGTGCAGATGCGACGCAGTTACCGCACCGATGCCACCGGAGGGCTGACGTCGGCAGGTTCCCTGTTCGTGCGTGGTGCCGACGCGAGCGGTATACGCATGGACCGTCCGCTCGGCGGCGACGAGCCGGCCGCGGTGCCGGCGCCCGCGCCGCGCCGTCAGCCGGCCGATCTGGTGGCGGAGGCCGACCGGGCGGGACATGCCGCCCCGCTTGCGGCTTCGCTTGCCGCCCCGCTGCCCGCCCCGCTGGCAATCGACGCGACGAGCGGCAAGCCCGTCTGGTCCGGTCTGGCCCCGACTTCGATGCCCCGACCGGCACGGCCCCGGGACTTGCCCCGGAACCTCCTCGAGCTCGGCGGCTCGAACTTCGATAGCGTGTTCGGCGACTACGGTGACGTCGAGGAACTGATTCTCACCTTTGCGAACGACTCGCTCGACCTCGGCACGCGGAACAAGGCGCGCATCCGCCGCGTCCTCGACGACTTCGATGCCGGCAGCGATTCCTTTTCGATCATCGGCTGTTCGCTCGGCGAGACCGATGTCGCGCACGGCAACGAGGCGCTCGCGCTCGCCCGTGCCAACCGGGTCAAGGAGGAGTTGCTCTTCGCCGGCGTGCCGCGCGCGAACATCTTCGCGGAAGGGTGCTGGGCGATGGAGGCCACCGCGAAGTTTCCGAGCCGCGGTGTCGTGCTCACGCACAAGCGCCGCAAGGACGCCTGACGCGCCGCGCGTCGGGGCGGTCGGGCGAGCCGGCAGCCTGATCATCCGGCAGCCGCACAGCCGCACAGCCGCACAGCCGCATAGCCGCATAGCCGCATAGCCGCATAGCCGCGCAGCCGCACAGCCGCATAGCCGCACAGCCGCGCAGCCGGATGATCGGGTGCGTCGCCGGGCGAGCGGTCCGCTGCTCGCCGAGCCGTCAGGGCAAGACCATGCGAATGGGCACGCGCTTGCCTTCTTCGCTGGACCGGATCCGGAAGCTGTAGATTCGCCCGCTTTCCTCGCCGACGAACCGTACGACCTGAGCGAGGAAGTGCCGGCGTGGGGAGAACGACACCACATCGGCCTCCAGATCGATGTCGCAAAACGGCAGCGTGACCGGCTCCGCCAGGCGCACGGGTTCCGGAAAGACGATGGGCCGGGCGTAGCCCGTTCGGATATGAATGCCGATCTGCTCCTCGCGCCAGATGATGTCTCTCAGTCGGACCCACTCGCCGATGGGCTCGACGCTGTCGGCCACCGGGGCGGGCCCGACGGCATCGCGCTCGCCGATCCGGCGCGCGTCCTGAGCGATGACGATCGCGGACGTCGACAGCAGGATCAGCGTCGCGATCAGCGGGGACAGGCGACCCGCGCGGGCCCGGTTCGTCGAGCGGAACGAGAATATCGGCATGAGCCGAAGGGTAGCAGCGTTCCGTGTGACGCAATCCCCGCGAGCCGCACGCGTTGCGCAGTCCGCGTCGGCCTGCACGGAGGTCGAGGTGTCGCGCTCGAGATTCTGAGTTCGACCTCGCGCGACATCGCGTCGGTCAGCACGGTCCGCCGGTCGTTGCGGTGCTGACGGCCGCTCGCCCGGCGTGCGGCGAGCGCGCGCAGGCCGATCGTCTCGTCGGGCGTGGCCGAGTGACGGAAGCGACGTCTGCCGGGCTGTCCGACCCTCACGGCCTCGGGCTATCGGGGCCGGACCTGCCGTGTGGTCCCAGGGGGTTGACGTGCGGTCACGACGACGCGGCGGGCTTGACGAAAGACGTCAGGGAATCGCGGTGAACGCGTATTGGAGCGCGGGATCGATGATCGGATCGTCGACCATCGTGCTTTCGAGCCGATAGCAGTAGAGTCCGGGCCGAACGTCGGCGGTGACGACGGCACGTCGGCTCTCGAACGTCGCGCCCGAGACCGCCAACGGGATGTTGTCGCGCGCGAGCCGGCGGAACGTGCCGTTGCCGTCGGTGTCGTACAGGATGGCGCCGGTGGTCCCCGGTCCACCGAAGTGCGAGACCGTGAGCCTGCCCGGCGTGAGTACGAAGAAGGACTCGAACACCGCCAGCATGCCCTCGGTGGTCGCGGAGGCGAGGTTGGACACCGTCGCGTTCGACGCCACCGCCAGGGGAGCACCGAATCCGGGCGCGTCCACGTCGACGAAGAAGTTGCCGAATGCTATCGAGGCGGTGTTCGCGCGGCAGTCGGTCTGGTCGGTGCCGGGCGTCACGAGGTCCGCGACCAAGGGGTCGCGACCGAGCCGTCGTTCGTCGAGATTGCTGATCGCGTCGTTGTCTTCGTCGAAATCGCGGTGCAGGTACTCCGAGATCCTGACGTTCCGCTCGGGTTGCGTGTTGCTCACCGGAATCTGCGGCGAAACCGCCAGCGTCATCGTGCGATCCGGCAGCTGCTCCTGCCAGGTGGCGCGCACCGAGTGGCTGTTGTCGTCCGGCAGCACGAAGTTGACTTCCCATCGGTCGGTCGCCGTGCGTGTGCTGGCTTGCGGAACATCGTCGAGGGTGACCAGGAGCTGCAGGCTGTCCAGGTTCACCATGCGCGTCATCAACCACTCCGCCGGCGGCCCCATCGACACGCCCGAGGTGCCATCGGCGTTGACGACCTGATTCATGGTTCCGGCATTGCCGGACGGTGCGTCACAGCCCACGCCCGACAACCCTGCGAGCGCGCCTGCAAGCAGCATCATCCGCGTCGACATCATGTCTGGCTCTTCGCTCATCGTCTCATCCCGGAGTCCGAAATACCCGCCACGCTACCCGCCACGCTGGTCGGCGCGACAGTCGTTGCCCTGCCATGCCTCAGGATAGGGGCAAGGGCGGGTCCCTCGCGATCACGAGTACGCAGACGGACCGGTAATCTTTCGCGATAGCGAGCAAACCGGGTCGAAAGAGACGGCTTCGGAGCGTGGTGGTCCGTTCCGTTGCCCGCTCGAGCACCCGACGCACGGCGATCGTCGGGGCATCGGCTCCGTCCTGAACCCCGTCACGGCACCCGGACGGGCCCCGGACAGGCCCGGACAGGCCCCGGACAGGCCCCGGACAGGCCCCGGACAAACCCCGGACAAACTCCGGACAAACCCCGGATAGGCGTCGCGGCACGCGGTGGCCAGTAGACGCAGTCTGGCGCGCCGGGCCGCACGACGCGCCATCGTTCATCGCGAGTTCTGCTTCATGCCGCGAGACTCGCTGCGGACCCGCCTCGGGCAACAGGGGCGTACCCCTCCTCGCCGGTCCTCCCTCCCGCGACATCGTCGTTCTCGCGAAGTGGCGAAGTCGTCATCGGTCACGATCGTCGCGGGTAAGGGGACGAACGGCGTCGATGGAGTCACGATGGAACCGTTCGATCGGTGATCCGATACCGTGGATCGACGGACACCTTTGCTAACATCGTTTCGAACCGCCCGACTCCTCCGCCCACCCCGGCCCGACGATGGAATCCTCCACGCCGTACCGCACGCTCGAAACGGGCGAGATGCTGAACTGGTACCGCATCGAGCGCATCCTCGGGCGGGGCGGGTTCGGCGTGATCTATCTCGCGCGCGACACCAACCTCGATCACGACGTCGCGATCAAGGAATACGTGCCCGGCGACATCGCGAGGCGCGAGACGGACAGCCGTGTGGTGCCCGTCACGGAGGAGCACGGCGAGGCCTACGATCGCGGGCTCGAGCGCTTCATCAGCGAAGCGCGGAATCTCGTCCGTTTTCGCCACCCGAACATCGTTCGGGTCATGTCGGTCTTCCAGGAGAACAACACGGCCTACATGGTCATGGAGTTCGAGGAGGGCGCGAACCTCCGCGAGCATCTCGCCCAGGTGCCGCAGGCCCGGTGCGAGGCCGCGCTGAAGGCTTTCGTCGTGCCCATCGCCGAAGGTCTCGCCGAGGTCCATCGCTCGGGGTTCATTCACCGCGATGTCAAGCCGTCGAACATCCTCGTCCGCGCCAACGGCTCGCCGGTGCTGCTCGACTTCGGGTCGGCGCGGAACGCGAGCAACCTCGCGACCCGTCAGAATCTCACGGCGCTGGTGTCGGCGGGCTACGCGCCGCTGGAGCAATACGACGACGACGGCGCCGGCGGGCGAGACAGCCAGCAGGGCCCCTGGACCGACATCTACGCCCTCGGCGGCGTGCTCTATCACGCGGTCTCGGGCAGCGACCCGGTGGACAGCACCCGTCGCGCCTCGGCCGTGTTCAACGGCGGCCGTGATCCGCTGCTGCCGGCGACGCTGGTGGGCAAGGGCAGCTACGATGACGCTTTCCTGCGCGCGATAGACTGGGCTCTGTCGTTTCGCGTGGCGGACCGGCCGCAGACGCTGGCCGACTGGCTTCCCGCCCTGCTTTCGGGCACCCGGCCGCCCAGTGCCGAACCGCTCACCTCGTTCGGCGGCGAGGGCGGGGGACCGGCGACCGTCCGTCGGGCGAGCGCCGATGCGCCGACGGTTCTCTCGAATCATGCGCTGTCCGTCGCCAGGCGCGCCGAGGACGCCCCCGGCGTAGCGACGCCCGAGGCACCGGCGGCCCGTCCGGGGACGGCGCGGCACGTGCCGACGCCGACCGAGGCCACGTCGCCCGAACGCCTCGCGACGGCGTCGTCGGCGCAGCGGCTGCGGCGAGGCGGCACCTGGGCGGTCGCGATCCTGGCGGCGGCGGGCATGGCGTGGTTCCTGTCGGGCGATGCGCGCCTGATCGCGCTGATCGGCAAGGACGAGGCGAGCCTCGCGCGAACCGAACCGGATACCGCTCTCGACCGCTCGACCGATGCGCCGCCGGTCGACGTCGCGCCGGATCCGTCGCGTCCCGCAGAGGAGGGCAGTCTTGCCGAGGCGACGCGTCTGGCCGAGCAGGAGCGTCGGGCGGAAGCCGCCCGGGCCCGGCAGGCCGAGGCGGCACGCCAGGCGGAGGAAGCGCGCGTCGAGGAAGCGCGCGAGGCGAGGGCGCGGGAAGCGGCGGCGGCGCGACTGACCGACGCCAGGGAGGCCCGTGAAGCCGCGGAGGCGGAAGAGTCCCGCAAGGCGCGACTGGCAGAGGCGGAAGCGGAAGCGGAAGCCGAAGCCGAGGTCAAAGCGGAGGCCGAGGCGGAGGCCGCGAGACTCGCCGAGGCGGAAGCGGCGCGTGCGGCAGAAGACGCGCGAGTGGCCGAGAGGGCCCGGGAGGCGGAGCAAGTCCGGCTGGCCGAAGCGGCGAGGATCGAGGCGGCCCGGGAGGCGCAGGCCGCCCGGGAGGCCGAGGCGGCGCGCGAGGCCGAGCAGGCGCGGCTGGCAGAGGTCGCGCGTCTCGAGGCGGAGGTGGACGCGCGCGCTGCCGAAGAGGCGCGCCTGGCCGAACTCGCCCGTGCGGAAGCCCGTGAAGCGGCCCGCGCGGCCGAGGCCAAGGCCGCGGAAGTGGCGCTCGCGAGGCGGCGAGCGGAGGCGGCAGAGGCGCGCGAAGCGAGCGCCCGGCGCCCGGTCAGCGACGAGGAGATCGGCGAAGCGGTCGAGCGCTTCGAAGCGCTCAAGCGAGCGATAGGTTCACGCGATCCCGCGGCGATGGAACGTCTGACCGAGGGGGCGGCCGAAAACGATCTGTTCCGTCGGCTGATGGACAAGTACGAGGAACTCGAGGTCTCCATCGGGAACATTCAGGTCAGGAACGCCGACAAGGCGATCGCCGCCACGCTGACCATCAGATCGATGGTGCGGCCCAACGGCGACCGCTCCTTTCCGTCGGATGCCTACCGCGAACGCGAGATCGTCACCTCGCGCGAGGGTGATGCCTTGTCGCCGATCCGCTGGTAGGCGTCCGGCACGGAGGTTCTCTGTCAGGTGCCGGGGGCGAACTCGATCCGGATCGACACGTCGGACAGCGGCGTACCGCTGGCGAGCGGATCCGCTTCCTCGTCGAACAGGGCGTAGCAATACAGGCCCGGTCGCGTCAAGGTCGCCGTGAGGCTCGCGCGCCGTCCATCGGACGTTCCCGAGCTGTTCGCCGCCACATTGGTCAGTGACGTGCCCTCGTCGCTGGCGGCATCCGGGCTGCGGTCGTACAGGATCGCGTTGGTGTTCACCGGCAGACCCGCTTCATGGGCGATCTCCAGCGTGCCGGCAACCTCGACGAGGAAGGTGGCGAAGTACACGTGCCGATCCGCACCCAAGTCCGGGGCCAGCGTGTTCATGAAGGGTTCGTCGCGCAAGGCGATCCGGTCGCGCGTCGCATCCTGGTCGGCATCGACGGAGTCGTCCGGGAAGCGCGTGAGCCTGCAATCTCCCTGGCCGTCACCCGGTTCGAATACAGCGCTCGAGCCGGGATCAGAGCCGGGATCGTTGCCGGCGACGCCCGGGGGCGTTCCGCTCTCGATCTCGACGAGGTTGTCGATGCCGTCGCCGTCGAAGTCGAAGTCGCGGTCGTAGCTCGCCACCGTGATCTCGCGCGTCTGGAGGGACAGGCTGATCGTCGTCGGCAAGGAGCGCGCGATGACGATCGGCTCGGGGCTTTCGGGAATGCGATAGAACCACGTGACGATCAACGTGTTCTGTTGCGTATTGTCGTCGGCCAGGGTGAAACTGGTGAACCAGGTCCCGTCCCGCTGTTCGGTTACCGTGAGGATGTCGTTGACTTCCGCCGTGACGCTCAGCCGCCCGGGGTCGACCATGCGCGACTGCCCGAGAAAGGACGGCTGGGCCAGGGCTGCAGGCGCATCTTGCCCGGATGAACGATCGTCGTCGGCTAGCGGATCGCAGCCGGCGAGGGGCAGGGCGAGAGCCAGGAGGAGGGCGACCGGTAACCCGGAAGTGGAATATTCCCTAGATCCCATCCTGTCAACTCCGTGGTAACTCGTCTGCTCGCGGCGTACTCTAACCCCGTCCCTGCGGTGCGGGGCCGATACACCAGCGGGAATATCTGACCAGGGGGTCTCTCGATGCGGAACGGACGAACAGGGTCGACGACCCGCGGGCAGCGGCGAAGGATCGCAGACACCGGTCGAATCGTGCTGTTCGCCGCGAGCGCGTTTCTCGGGCTTGCGGTTCCGGTCGTCCATGCGCAATCGGAGATCGACGTCGAGCCGCCGCTGATCGAACACGACCCGGTCGTCTCCGGAGAGCCTGGAGAGGCGCAGGAGTTCAGCGCGACCGTCGTCGACGACCGGGAGCTGGCCGAAGTGCTGCTCTTCCACCGTTTCAGCGGGGAGGAATCCTTCGACGAGACGCCGATGCGTCCCGTCGCGTCCTCGTCGGTGTTCACGGCGAGCGTGGCGACCGAAGCCGGCGACACGCGCTCGATCGAGTACTACCTGCAGGCGCGCGACGAGGCAGGCAACCGGGTCATCAAGGGGTACGCCTTCAGTCCGCTGGTACGCCGCATGGACGGCGGCGCCGGTCCGCTCGCGGGCACCGGCGATCAGCCGGCGCCCGAGGTGCGCAGCGGCAACGGACGACGCTGGCTCTACGTCGGGCTCGGCGTGCTGGCCATCGGTGCGGTGGCGGCCGCGGCAGGCGGCGGCGGCTCGGCCGATGATCCGCCGGTGGGTGGGGGCAACACCTTCGTGGTCACCATCGATCCGCCGTGAGTCCATCGTCGAGACCCGACCGCGGGGATCCCGCCTCTGTCTCGTCCGCACCGCCGTCCCGTGGCGTGCGCAAGGCGGCGAGGTCCGCGGCCATCCGTCGATAGCGTTCGATCGTGTCGAGCGACTCGCAGGCCCGGGGGTCCCCGGTGTCGCAGAGGAGCGGGTCGTCCAGTCCGCGTTCCTCCGCCTCACGGACGCGCTGCCGGAGCGATGCCATGGTCGGCTCGGCGTGCAGGCGAATGATCTGCTGAGCGATCAGCAGGTCGCAGGTCGCCTCGCGTTCGGCGCGTCGCAGCGCCTCCCGTCCCGGGGCGTCCGGCGTGCCGGTCCTGGCCGCCTCGACGCTCTCGTCATGGCGGTGCCAGGCGCCGTCGAGATACAATGCATCCGCGACGGCGATGTCTATGCCGCCGTCCAAGGGGCGCAGGAGCTTGCCGCAGCTGCACCCCTCGGAATCGCACCGCGCCCGCTCGGCGGTGTGGGCGGGACGCGCCAGCCAGCTGCGATGCACGCCTGCCGGGGAACGGGCCGGCGCGTCCGTTCGAGTCCCGGATTCGCTCACTCCGCGCTCGCAGGGGCGATCCTGAAACACGGTTCCCCCGCCCGCGGCGGGGCAGACATGTATGGATGCCCGTGCCTCGCCGGAGGCGCCTCCCCCGACAAGGGCGAGCGCCGACAGGAGGAACAGGGCGACGGGGATGCTGACGGTCGAGGCTGTCACGCATTTCTTAGCGGCGCTCCGCCGGAACGGTGAAGTGCGGCCCGAACCATGCACGTGAACTTCGTCACAGCGACAGTCGACGGGCGGCGGCATTCTGCCGACCGCACCGGACAGGCACGCGGAACCGGGTCACAATCGACGTGATGGGCGAAACGTAACGCCCGTCACGCGAGTCGGCCGCTACGGTTCGCCGCGTCTCAACCTCATCACTGCACACCGGACTCTACCCAGCATGAACAAGCACCTTCTTGCCGTCGCCATCGCGGCCGCGGTTTCCGTCTCCCTCGCCGGCTGCTCCAGCGGCGGCGATTCCGACGACGACGCACCGGCGACCACGACCCCGCCGGCCGGTGGTAATCAAGGCACGCAGCAAGGCACGGAACAAGGTACCGAACAGGGCACCGAGCAGGGTGGTGGCGAGGACGGAGACAATACGGCGGCGAACCGTCCGGTCGGCCCCGTGACGGCGCCGAGCGGCGGTGGCGCGGCGACCGGCGAGACGAGCGCGGGCGTCTACACGGGCGACTTCGGCTTCGGCGAGGGTTTCGAGCAGGGCGTCTTCACCGTCGACAACGAGTTCAACCTCGTCGGCCTTTCGATCAATACCAACGGTGGGGCGAAGTCGGTCTTCGGCAACCTGGGCGCCGAGAACATGTTCCAAGGCTCGTTGCGCGAGTACGACCACCGGGCCAGCCAGTCGACGGCCAGCACGAACGGCTCCTTCGGCGCAAGCGGTAGCGAGCCTTCGGTCATCGGTCCCTTCGGGTTGACCTTCGTCCCCGGTGTCTCCATCGAAGGGTCGGACCAGCGCGGCGTCGCGCTCACGATCGCCGGATCGCTGATGCCCGCCACCCTCGCCACGGTGGCCGGGACGTGGACCGCCGAGAACCAGTACGGCGACTGCGCCGCGACGGCGGCCGATGTGGCCTGCAGCCTGGAGACCACGCTGACCTTCACGGACACGGCCGTGTCGGGTTCCACTCAGATCACGAACCCGGTCAGCGGCTTCTCCACCTACGTGAACCCGATCGAGGGTATCGTCAGCGAGTTCGGCGACGCGCTGCTGATGAACTTCAACTGGGGCACGCCGGCGAACCAAAACCTCAATACCTACCGCGGTGCGGTGTTCTTCGACGTCGCGTCGGGCAATCGTCTGGTGTTCGTCGGCGAGGCGGAAGCCGAAGGCGCCGACCCGAAGGTCCTCACGGCCGTCATGACCCGCAGCGAGTGATCCTTCACCGCCCGCTCGCCCTTGCCGGCGTCGTCCTCCTCGGCGCGTGCTCCGGGGACGCCGCCGTGGAAGTCTCGGCGCCGTCCGACCCGTCGGGCGCCGGGGGTGATACCGCCAGTATCGACGGTGGCGGCCCGGACGGTGGCCAGGATGCCGGTCAGGACGCCGGTCAGGACGCCGGTCAGGACGCCGGCCAGGACGCCGGCGTGGACGCCGGTGCGGGCAACGGCGGCGTCGCGACGGCCGGGGGCGCCGATGCCACCCCGGGCGTCGCCGGCCCCATTCCCGGGGCGACCGTGTTGCCCGAGGGTTCACGCGCGGGCGCCTACGTCGGCGTCCTCGACGACGGCGAGGGCGTGTTCGTGCTCGATCGCGAAGGCCGCCTGCTCGGCCTCGCCTCACGGGCGGACGGCTCGGCGGTGTCCTGGTTCGCGGACTTCGCCACGGGCACGGCCAGTACGACGGCCGCCGCGCGCTTCGACCACTATCCGGACGACGGCGACGCGGACGGTCCGGTCTCGCCGCTCGGTCGGCCGGGTGGTGTCGGCCCTGAACTCGGCCTGATCGACGGCGAGCGGATCGCCCGCGTGTCCGGCGACACCGAAGTCTCGCTCGACGCCACCGGGCGGAGCACGCTCGCGCCGCTGGACGGCGCGGCCGTGCTCGGTCGATGGCGCGGCGAGCATGTCGATTGCGATTCGGTCGGCGAGCATTGCACGACGCAGCGCGTCGACCTCGCGATCAGCGGCGGTTCGCTGTCCGGCTCGAGCGGTGTGTTCACCGCCGACGGTACCGACCTGTTCCCTGTCCCGATAAGCGGAGACTTCGTGCCGCTGGGCGATTTCGCCGAGGTGGTGTTCGAGTGGAACACCTACGACTACACCGGCGTCATGCATTTCATGCCGGGCGAGACGGGCCGCATCGTCCTGATCGGACGGACCGATCGGGAACTCGCGGATCATCCCGTCTTCGCGGCCGTCCTGACACGCGGCTCCGGCGCGTAGGCGCTGCCCACCCGGCGTCGCGGCCGGGTGGGTGCTTCGGGCGGTGCCGCGGGTCAGACCTCGTCGAGCGTCAAAGACTCGACCAGCATCGACCACTGTGCTCCATGCTGGTCGCGGTCCTCGGCGGAGCCCTGCACGACCGGACGGGCCAGGCTGAACTTGACGACGTCGATGCTCCGCAGCACGTACCGCTGGAGGGCGGGCTCGTCGACGCCGAGCGCCCTCGCTACGCGCGCGTTGGGCAGTCGGTCGACGACGGCTGTACAGGCCGCCTCGTTCTCGCAGAACACGTCGATCGTCAGCCGAAACGGCCCGGCGTTCTTGCTGCGCACGCGCGCGATGTCGGCGACGCGCGTCACGACGGCACGCCTTCGACCACCGCACCGACCTCGTGCACGGCCAGACGAAACGCCGACATCGGATCCGTCAGGCGCCACACGTGATCGAGACAGAAGGCGTGCAGTGCGCCCCGCGGGGTTGCCGCGGGGGAGAACGGGAAGGCGAAGGTCGGTAGCGGCTCGTCGTCGGTGAGCGGGCAGTGCAACAGCAGGGGATCGGCGAGGCGGGCGATCTCGTCGGCCAGCGCCTGTGTGGCCGCCGTGACGAGAAACAGCACACCGATCTCGTGCGCGTTCGACGACTCCGTTTCCAGCGGGCCGAGCACCGCGTTCATGCCGATCAGGCGGAAGTCGAGCGCGTAGTCGTCAGCCTCGAGCGACAGGCGCCGGTGGATCGAGTCGCGAAGCCTCGACTCCACCCGGGCGATCCAGTCTCGTCCGTTCGCCACGTAGCGGGCGTCCCGGACCAGGGCGAGCGACATCGTCCGGTAGCCGGCGATGTGCGCGCCCTCGAGCTTTACGGTATACCGCGCGTCCGTCGTCCAGCGGGAACCCGTGACCCGTACCCGCCGATCGTCCAGTGCGACGTAGCGGGCATCGGTGACGTCGAGTCGACCGCCCGGTTCGAGGAGCACGAAGGGATCGCTGTTTTCGTAGAGCATGTGGGCGGCGACGGTACGCGGCGTGCAGCGCGCTCCGGTCGCGGTCGGCCAGACGGTGAAGCCGTCCGCACCGATGTCCAGCACGACGACGCCGCTGGTCGGGTGGGTCGAGCAGAGCGCACCGCATTCGCCGATCTTCGCCGCATGCCAGGCCGCGCCCGGATCGTGACCCCGCGCGATCGGCAGGGCGGCGATCAGCGCGGTGTCCGTCGCTCGACCCGCGATGACGACGTCGGCACCGGTGTCGAGCGCCGCGCGAACCTGCTCGGCGCCGGCGAGCGCGACGATGTGACTGCACGACGCCAGCGTCTTCGCCTCGAGTTCGGGGCTTTCGCCCAGTGCCGACAGATCGCCGGCGTCGAGCGCCTCGATCAGCCGGGTCGTCGACTGCTCCGAACGGACGGTCGCCACGCGCAGGTGCTGGCCGAGCTCGGCCGCGAGGTCCTCGGTGAGCGCGAGCATGCGGTCCACCTGCCCGTCGGTCCCGCAGGTGCCGACCGAGCCGATCACGAGCGGAACGCCGGCAGCAGCGCGCGCCTCGAGCAGCGTGCGCCATTCCCCACGGATGACCGAGTCGGCGTACTTGGACGTACCGGTGCCGAGGAAGTGCGGGCCGCTGTCGGTCGAGCCGCCGTCGATGGCGATGATGTCGGGCTCGAGCGCGAGGGCGTCCGCGAGCGCCGTTTCGTCGAAGCCGAGGCCGAGCACGCCCGACGGGACGAGCACCCGGGTGAACGACGGATCGCTCACGGGCCGTCGCTGTCACGCCCGCGGGCGCCGGTTCCGTCGTCCGGCGATGGTGTGGAATCCATCGAGGCGGTGCCTTCTCCGACGGGTTCGACATGCCCCTTCGGCTTCGTGATCACGCGCGAGAGCAGGATCGGCGCGAGGAAGCCGAGCACCGCGGCGATCCAGAAGCCGATCGCGATCTTCGACGAGAACAGGTAGGTCCATTCGCCGCCGGACAGCGTCATGGCACGCCGAAGGTTGTCCTCCATCGCGTTGCCGAGGAGGATGCCCAGGATGATGGGCACCGTGGGGACGTCGAGCTTGCGGAGGAACCAGCCGAGCAGCCCGAACAGGATCATCAGCACGAGATCGAAGTAGCTGCCCGACAACGAGTAGATGCCGACGAAGGACACCATCGTCACCCCCGGCAGCAGGATCCACGGCGGCACGCTCAGCACCTTCACGAAGATGCGGACCATCGGCACGTTCAGGACGAGCAGGACGACGTTCGCGATGAGAAGTGCCGCGATGAGTCCCCAGACGACGTCGGGTCGTTCGGTGAAGAGCAGGGGGCCGGGGGTGATGTTCAGCGTCATCAGGAGCGCGAGCAGTACCGCGGTCGTGCCGGAGCCGGGGACGCCGAGCGTCAGCATCGGCACCAGGGCACCACCCGCCGCCGCGTTGTTGCCGGCTTCGGGGGCGGCGATGCCGCGGGCGTCACCCTTGCCGAACATCGACTTGTCCCGCACCCAGGCCTTCTCGCCCATGTAGGCGAGGAAGCTGCCGAGCGAGGCGCCGGCACCGGGCAGGATGCCCGCCACGAAGCCGATCACGCTCGAGCGGAGCATGGTGCCGCTGGTGCGCGCGATGTCCCTGAACGGGATGGTGATCTTGTCGATCTTCACACCGATCGCCGTGCTCTTGCCGTGGCTCTCGATGAAGACGAACACCTCGGAAACGGCGAACAGACCGACGATCGCGACGAGGAAGTCGACACCGTCGAGAAGATGCAGGTTGCCACCGGTGAAGCGGGCCATGCCGGTCGAGTTGTCCAGTCCGATCATCGCGATGGCGAGCCCGATGCAGGAGGCGAGCGCCGCCTTCCGCTGATTGTTCGACGCGATGCCGCCCAGCGTCGAGAAGGCGAGCAGGTACAGCGCGAAGTATTCCGCCGGACCGAACAGGTAGGCGACCCGGGCGAGCAGCGGCGCGAGCAGCATGAGGCCGATGGTGGCGAAGGTCGCGCCGACGAAGGAGGCCACACCGGACAGCACCAGCGCGTCGCTCGCGCGGCCGGCCTTCGCCATCGGGTAGCCGTCCAGCGTGGTCATCAGCGCCGGCTCGTCGCCCGGGATGTTCAGCAGGATCGACGAGATGCGACCACCGTACATGGCGCCGTAGTAGACGCTCGTCATCAGGATCAGTGCCTCGGTCGCGTCGAGACCGAAGCTGAAGGCCAGTGGAATGAGGATGGCGACGCCGTTCGACGGACCGAGGCCGGGCAGGGCGCCGACCATCGTGCCGATGATGCAGCCGGCGACGGCGAGCATGAGGGTGGTGGGGGTCAGCGCGACGGCGAAGCCGCTCGCCAGCAGGTTCAGGGTATCCATCAGCCGAGCCAGCCGCGCGGCACGGCGAACAGGCTGAGCCCGAGCACGAACTTGAAGATCAGGAACAAGCCTCCAGACAGCCCGAGCCCGGTCAGGATGGCGGGAACGATGCGCGGACTGATCTGCCAGCTGAGGATGCCGGCGGCCAGTGCCGTGGGGATGAGGAAGCCCAGCGGCTTGAGCGCGTAGGCGTAGGCGATGAGCACGGTGAGGGCGACGGCCAGGCTGACCCAGGTGCGTCCGTCGGGCCAGTGCTTCTCGGGGTCCGGCTTGATCATGACAAGCAGTGCGCAGAGTCCGCCGATCGAGCCCACCAGGATCGGGAAGGTCTTCGGACCGACCGGATCCACCATGAAGCTCGTCTGGATCTGCAGCGCGCTACCGATGTAGGCGACGCTCGCGATGACGACGACGAGGCCGAACAGGCGATCACTCATGCGGGTTCATCTCGCTGATCCGGACGGGAGGGGAAGGGCCGCCGGCCGACCGCGAAGCACGGCGCTTCGCGGTCGTGCCGTTCGTCGTCTCCGGCGCCCGACCGAGCGCCCGCCGGTATCCCGGACGGGGCGCCCGATGGAATGCCCGGTGGAGCGCCGGATCGAACGCCGGATGGAGCGCCGGTAACGGCACGCCGGAACGCGACTACTGAATGACGCCGATTTCCTTCGAGAGCGTGTTGATCTCGCCGATCACGCCGTCCACGTAGCCCTGGAAGTCGTCGCCCACCTTGGTGAAGGGCGCGAGACCGTTGGCGGTCATCTGTTCTGCCCATTCGTCGGAGGCGGCGACCTTGGCCAGACCGTCCGACCACTTCTGATAGGCCTCGTCGGAAATGTCCTTCGGCACGTAGACGCCGCGCCAGTTGACCGCGACAACGTCGATACCCTGCTCCTTGGCGGTGGGGATGTCGCCGAAGTCGCCCGGGAGACGCTCCTCGGTGAAGGCGGCCAATACGCGGACGTCGCCCGCGTTCAGGAAGCCGACCACCTCGGAAATGTCGCCGGTCATGGCCTGGGTGAAGCCGCCGATGACCTGCGTGATCGCGTCTGCGCCGCTGTCGACACCGATGTACTTGACCTTCGTGATGTCGGTGTAGTCGGCGCGCTGGAGTGCCATCAGCACCTTGAGGTGATCGAAGCCGCCGACCGCCGAACCGCCCGAGAAGGCGACCGAGGCGGGGTCGGCCTTGACCGCGTCGAGGAGGTCGGTCAAGGACTCGTACGGGGCATCCTTGGCGACGACGATGACGCCCGGATCGGCACCGATGGCGCCGACGAAGCGCACCTGATCGGCGGTCATGCCGCCGTAGGCGTTCTGGGCCAGCCGGGTGGCGGTGGCCGAGGAGGCGGCGACGAACAGTTCCTCGTCGTCGGCGCGTTCGTTGACCACGTGGGTGTAGGCGAGGCCGCCGCCGCCGCCGGCCATGTTGGTGACCTGCACCGGCTCTTCGGTCACACCGATGTCGTACATGATCTTGCCGATCGAGCGGCAGGTGAAGTCCCAGCCACCGCCCGGGTTGGCGGGCGCGATGCACTCGGCGGCGGAGGCGGCCGGTGCGGTCATGGCGAGGCCGGCGCCGAAGGCGAGCGCGGCGGGCAGCGAGGCGAGCAAGGCTTTCATGGTCGGATTCCTGAGGTTGGCGTGTACGTCGGTCACGGGCGTCGTGCCCACCGGTCACACCGACATTCTAGGCTAATCCACCGCTCGGCTGCCGGGATCGTGACGGTTTCGAGGAAAGGCTCGACGGTGGTCCGGCGCGGGCGGCGACGACGCCTCCGGGGTCGGTCTGGTCGGCGTGTTCGCTCCGTCCACCGCGACCGCCGTCGGGGGCGGGGACCATCTTTTCCTTGTCGACGTCGCCGCTTCGCGGGAGCATCGGCGTCTGGCCGGCGCAGTCGTTCCCGGTGACGAGGAGCAGTGGATGACGAGGAAACGCCTGGTGGTGGAGATGGGCCGGGGCAACGACCTGCAGGGGCGTGACTACACCAAGGCCGCCGTCAGGGCGCTGCGTGATGCCCTCCACCGGAACTCGTTGACCGTCGCGCCCGCGCTCGGCTATCCGCGGGAGGCGATGGAGGTCGACATCTCGATCGGTGTCGCCCGCCCCGGGGAGGTGGATCGGGACGCGGTGCGTGCCGTCCTCCCCTACGGACGCGGCTCGGTCAAGGTCGTCAAGGGTGGCCTCGACGTGCCGGCCGACGAGGGCGACGGCGTCACGGTCGTGGCCAACGCGGCGGCGGTCGTCTGGCTCGACATCGACGATGCATCGCCCGGCCAGGTCACCAGCGAGGTCACCGGCCGAGTCACCGGCCAGGTCGCGGGGGAGGCGGAAGATCCGCGCGCCGGTCGCGACGACGGCAAGCGCGACGACAAGCGCGACGGCGCCACCACCATCGTCGGCGCGCAGACGGACGGCGACTCGGCCGACGAGCGCCTGCCCGCACCCCGCCGCCTCATCCTCGAGACCGGTGTCGGGGCTGACCTGCGGGGCGAGGACGTGACCAAGGCGGCCCGCCGCGCGGTGCGAGACGCCTTGCACCACAGCTCGCTGGCGCTGTTCGGGTCGCTCGGCATCCCGGCCGCCTCGATGCACGTCGAGATCAGGATCGGCGTCCAGCGACCCGAAGAGGTCGATCTGGAAGCGGTCGCGTCCGAGGTGCCGTACGGCGCCGTCACGGCATCGGCGGAGATCGGCGGGCTGGATATCCCCTACGACGAGCTCGGCACGCGCATCATCGTGGCCAGCGCCGCGATCATCGCGCGTCTGCGCTTGCCGGACGGTCGCTACACGATAGGCGGCTGAGGCAGGCCCGAGCCGACCGCTGCCCGACCGCTGCCCGACCGCTGCCCCGACCGCTGCCCCGACCGCTGCCCCGACCGCTGCCCCGACCGTCGGCGGCGACGTCAGGCAGACATGACGCCGCAGACGCGGTCGGCGAGGGCGTCCATGCCGTCCTCCGGCAACCCGGCGATGTTGATGCGCCCGTCGCCGACGATGTAGACGCCGTGCTCGACGCGAAGGCGATCGATCTCCTCGGTCGAGAGGGGCAGGCGGCTGAACATGCCGCGCTGGCGCGCGATGTAGTCGAAGCGGTCCGAGTTGGAACGCTTGCGAAGCGCCTCCGCGAAGGCCTCGCGCTGCCCGACCATGCGCACGCGCATCGACTCGAGTTCCGCCTTCCAGTCCGCGTTCATCGCCTCGTCGGTCAGGACCAACTCGGTGGCCGCGGCGCCGTGATCGGGCGGCATCGAGTAGTTGGCCCGCACCACGCTGCCGAGTCTCGCGTGCGCGCGCGCCGCCTCGTCCGCGTTGCGCGCGACCAGCAGCGCGGCACCCACTCGCTCGCGGTACAGGCCGAAGTTCTTCGAGCAGCTTGCAGCGACGACCAGCTCGTCCATCTCGGCGGCCACGAGCCGCACGGCTTCGGCGTCTTCCTCGAGCCCCTCGCCGAAGCCCTGGTAGGCGAGATCGACGAGCGGGAAGAGCTTTCGCGACTTCAGCACGGCGATCACCTGCCGCCAGTCGTCCATCGAGAGATCTGCACCGGTCGGGTTGTGGCAGCAGCCGTGCAGCACGACGATATCGCCCTCGGGCGCGCCGTCGAGTGCCGCGAGCATGCCGTCGATGTCGACCGCGCCGCGCGCGGCGTCGTAGTAGGGGTAGCGCCGGATCTCGAGCCCTGCCGCGCCGAGCAGCGGCACGTGGTTGGGCCAGCTCGGATCGGACACCCAGGCCTTCGCGGTGGGGCGCGTCTCCCGCATCAGGTCGGCGAGGATGCGCAGCGCGCCGCTGCCGCCGACCGACTGCACGGCCCGCACCCGCGAGGTGTCCATCGTCGTGCCGAACACCTGCCGGATCATCGCCTCGCAGAACGGCGCGCTGCCGGTCGGCGAGACGTAGGACTTCGTCGCCTGCGTCTCGAGGAGTCGGGCCTCGGCCGCCTTGATCGCCCGCATGACCGGCGTGGTGCCGGCATCGTCCTTGTAGATGCCGACACCGAGATCGAGCTTGTCGGCCCGCTCGTCTTCGCGAAAGGCGGCCATCAGGGCGAGGATCGCGTCGGGTTTCGGCGCGGCGAGAGCATCGAACATCGGCAGGTCGCTCCGTGAGCGTTCAGTCGAGAGGGGGGCGGGCGCGGGGCGCCGGGGCGGACGGGCGGCTCAGTTGCCGATTTGCCACTTCTCGCCGAGTTCCGCGAAGAATCCACGCTCGGTCTGCAGCCGGATCCAGGTGTTGAGGTAGTTGATCCAGACCTGATCGGCCTGCGGCGCGAGCATGGCGATCGGGGTGCGGGCACGCGGGGTGGCGACCGGGACGATCATCATCTCGGCATGCTTGGCCACCAGCTTGCCGGCCTCGACGTTCGAGGTGATGTGCGCGTCCGCGCGGCCGGCCAGAACCTCCTGAAAGTCGCGGGCGGGGGCTTCGATGATCTTCTTCTCGGCGTTCGGGAAGAAGTCCTTCACCTGCTGTTCCTGCGTGGTGCCGAGCGTGGCGGCGACGGTCACGCCTTCCTGGTTCAGGTCTTCCCAGTCGGTGAAACGCTCGGCGTTCTTCTTCAGCGTGAGCGGCACCGTCGCGAGCGAGAAGTAGCTGTCGGTGAAGCCGGCCGCCTTGGCGCGCGCGGCGCTGATCGAGGCACTGCCGGTCATGTGGTACTTCCCTGCGCTGATGCCGTTGACGAGCGTCTTCCAGTCGGTCGGGACGAGCTCGAGCTCGACGCCGAGATCTTCCGCGAGCTGCGTGACGACGTCGATGTCGTAGCCCTCGTAGCTGTTGGTCGCCGGCCGCTTCATGGACATCGGGTCCCAGTCGCCCGTCGTGCCGACCTTGAGCGTGCCGCTGGACAGGATGTCCTCGAGCGCGGAGTCCGCGGCGTGGGACGGTGCAGCGAACGCGGTGGCGACAAGGGTGACCGCGGCCAGACCGAGCCTGAACGAGTGGCGCATGAGAGAGAAGACATCGAGACGGACGAGAGCCACAGTATACCGGCAGTGGATGGCAGGATCGGGGCGGTCGTTGCCCTGCGCTACACTCGCCGCCCGACGACCAGACGGTAGCGGCAGGCGCATGGATCACGACACGCACGCCCCGTTCGCGGGAGCGGGGCCGAGTCTTCGCAAGGCGCCCGTCGCGATCGAGCTCGACGGCGTCGGCAAGCGCTTCGGGGCCTTCAGCGCGCTGACGGACGTCTCGCTCACCGTGGCGAAGGGCGAGCGCACCGTCATCTGCGGCCCCTCGGGATCGGGAAAATCGACGCTGATCCGCTGCGTGAACCGACTCGAGCGTCACGACGAAGGCCACATCCTGGTCGACGGCGTCGAGATCGGCGACGACCCGAAGACGCTGCGTCGCGTGCGTGCGGACATCGGCATGGTGTTCCAGCAGTTCAATCTCTTTCCCCACCTGACGGTGATGGACAACCTCACCCTCGGGCCCATGCGCGTGCGCGGCCTCTCGCGCGAGGAGGCCCGGGCGCGAGCGATGACCTACCTCGAGCGCGTACGGATTCCCGAACAGGCGGACAAGCGGCCCGGCAAGCTCTCCGGCGGGCAGCAGCAGCGCGTGGCGATCGCGCGCAGCCTCTGCATGGAGCCGAAGGCGCTCCTGTTCGACGAACCGACATCGGCGCTCGACCCGGAAATGATCGCCGAGGTGCTCGACGTCATGGTCGAACTCGCCGAGAGCGGCATGACGATGATCGTCGTCACCCACGAGATGGGATTCGCGCGGCGCGTGGCGGACACGATGGTGTTCATGGACGGTGGACGCATCGTCGAACGCGCGACGCCGGCGGCGTTCTTCGAGCGACCCGACAGCGAGCGCGCCCGCCTGTTCCTCGAGCGCCTGCTGCAGCACTGACCCGACCATCCGGCTGCCGTCGGAGAGGCCCGCCGGCAGGCTGCAACGGCGCAACCGCTGCCGCTGCGCGCGCCGAGAGGATACCGCCGCGGCCCCACCCCGTTCGACAAGAGTACAGAGCCCGCGATGCGATCCCGTCCCGTCCTCCTGCCTCTGCTGCTGCTCGCGCCCCTGCTACTCGGGGGCTGCAACGATTCCCTGCAGTGGTACGTGGTCTCCCCCTGGACCGCCGCCGGCCGCGCGAACCTCGCCTTCCTGGCGGGCGGCGTCTGGTACACGCTCGGGCTGTCGCTGGTCGCGATCTCGATCTCGATCGTGCTCGGTCTGCTCGTCGCGCTGCCCGGACTCTCGAACCACCCGCTCGCCCGTGGCTTCAACCGGCTCTACGTCGAGACCGTACGCGCGGTGCCGATCCTGGTGCTCATCCTCTGGGTCTACTACGGCCTGCCCATCGTGCTCGGCATCGCGATCGGCGTGTTCTGGGCCGGGGTGGTCGCGCTCGCGCTGTCGGACAGTGCCTTCGAGGCAGAGATATTCAGGGCCGGCATCCAGTCGATCGACAGGGGACAGATCGAGGCGGCCGACTCGCTCGGGCTCGGCTACGTCGACCGGATGCGCCACGTCGTGCTGCCACAGGCGGTCCGTCGCGTGCTGCCGCCGCTCGGCAATCAGCTCGTCTACATGCTGAAGATGTCGTCCCTGGTCTCGATCATCGGTATGCAGGAGCTCACGCGCCGCGCGAACGAACTGGTCACGGCCGAGTACCGACCGCTGGAGATCTACACCGTGCTGGTGCTCGAGTACCTCGTGCTGATCCTCGTCGTCTCGGCCGGAGTGCGCCGGCTGGAACGGCGGCTCGCCCGCGACGACGACTGAGGCCGATCGGTCTCGCGCGCCCGAGCGGTCGCTCAGTGCAGGCGATCCCCGCGGGTCGCCTCGAGCACGTCGGCCACCGTCAACCGACGTTCCAGCACGCGCGCCGCGACGATCTCGGGGGTGAGGTCGGGATCGCCGGTGCTCGCGATCGCGTCGCGGATCAGCGACAGGGTCTTCTCGTCCACCTCGATCACGAGACGCGCCGTGCCGGGCTTTCGTGGTGCGCTCATCGGCGTCAGTCGCGGCGCAGGGTGGCGGCGAGCAGATCACGGAACCGTTCGCCCTGCACGGTGACGTGGTCTCGGAGGGCGTCGGCCGCCGCCTCGCGATCCCCGCGGGCGATGGCGGCGAGAATCTCGCGGTGCTCCCTCATCGACTGGCGCAGACGTTCGGGCACCCGAAGCTGCAGGCGGCGGTAGGGCTGCAGGCGACGGTGCAGGGCGCTCGCCTGACGCTCGAGGAAGCGGTTGCCGGACAGGGCGTATAGCGCGAGGTGAAAACGCTCGTTCTCGTGGTAGTAGTGATCGCAGTCGCCGCTCTCCATCGCCCGCTGACACTCGTCGGCGAGACCGCCCAGCCGCTCGAGGTCCTCGGTGCGGGCACGACGCGCGGCCAGGCTGCCGCACAAGGCCTCGAGTTCGCCCATGACCTCGAACATCTCCATCAGCTCCACCGCGTCCGGCGCGCGCACGAAGACCCCGCGATGCGGGCGATGTTCCAGCAGTCCGCTCGCGACGAGAAGCTGAAGGGCCTCCCGGACCGGGGTCCGGGACACGGCGTAGCGCGCGGCGAGTCGGGTCTCGTCGAGGCGTTCGCCGGCGGCCAGTTCGCCGAGCAGCACCGCCTGCTCCAGCGATTCCCGGATGCGGTCGGCCGGCCGTTCGGTCGCCTCGTCGAGCGCGTTCACGTCCGGGGTGTCCGGCAGGGTCGATCGGGCCGTTCCTTTCAAGAGTCTGCACGCGTCGGGGTCGTTCGCGCAGTGTATCCGCGCTCGGAGCGGCGGCTTGCACTCGAGGTTGCAAAGATTGTATACAAGACGCGACACTCACGAAATGCAGGCGACGCCATGAAGACGAGATCCCTCCTGAACGCCGCGCTTTCCCCGACGCTCCCGGTCGCGCTGATCGGCTCGCTCGCGCTGCCGGCACTCGCGCTGTCCGGGACCGTCGCGGCGGAGGAGTTGAGGCTGTCGCACCAGTGGTCGACCAGCGACGTTCGCCACCGGGTGGCGCAGATCGTCGCCGACGGCGTGGCCGCGGCCGACGTCGATCTCGAGATCACGATCTTCCCGTCCAAATCCCTGTTCCCGCCGCGCGAGCAGTACAAGCCGCTTTCGCGCGGCCAGCTCGACATGACGGTACTGCCGCTCTCCTACGCCGGCGGCCAGCGACCGGCCTACAACCTCACGCTGATGCCCGGCCTGGTCAAGAATCACGACCACGCCGCGCGACTGTCCGAATCGCCGTTCATGGCCCGCCTCGAGGAGACCATGGCCGAGGACGACGTGATGGTGCTCGTCCACGGCTACCTCGCGGGCGGCTTCGCCGGCAAGGAGAAGTGCGTGACGGCACCGTCCGACGTCAGCGGGCTGCAGACCCGGGCCGCGGGCAAGGCCTTCGAGCAGATGCTCGAGAGCGCGGGCGCGTCGATCGCCTCGATGGCCTCGTCCGAGATCTACACCGCGATGCAGACCGGTGTGCTGGACGCCGCGAACACGAGTTCGTCCTCGTTCGTCTCCTATCGCCTGTACGAGCAGGTGGCCTGCTACACACCCGCGACCGAGGACGTCGCCCTGTGGTTCATGTACCAGCCGCTGCTGATGACGAAGAGCCGCTTCGACGCACTCGACGAGGCGCAGCAGGGCGCCCTGCTCGAGGCGAGCGCCGAGGCGCAGGCCTTCTACCTCGAGGAGGCGAAGAAGGAGGATGCCGAGTCCGTGCGGGTGTTCCAGGAGGCAGGCGTCGAGATCGCCGAGATGACGCCCGAGCAGTTCGAGGCCTGGCGCGAGATGGCACAGTCGTCGTCCTACGCCGCCTTCGTCGAGGAGTTGCCCGAGGGCCGGGAGCTGCTCGACATGGCGCTCGAGGTCGAGTGATCGAGCCGGTCCGTCGGCCCGGCTGGATGCGGGCGGTGGCCTCGATCTCGGACGTCTGCGGGGTGCTGTCGGCGACGATGATCCTCGCGGCGACCGCCCTGACCTGTCAGATGATCTGGGTGCGTTACGTGGCGAACGGCTCGACCGTCTGGCAGACCGAGACGGTGATCTACCTGATGATCGGCGCGACGCTGATCGGCTTGCCGTACGTGCAGCGACTGCGCGGTCACGTCAGCGTCGATCTGGTGCCGAACCTGCTGCCGCCCGGCGCGCGGCGCGTACTCGCGGCGCTGGTCCTGCTGGTCGCGATCGCGGTCGTGCTCGTGATGCTGTTCCACGCCGCCGAACTCTGGCATGTCTCCTGGGTGCGCGGCTGGAAGTCGGATACCGTCTGGGGGCCACCCTTGTGGATCCCCTATCTCGCCCTGCCGGTCGGCTTCGGGCTCTACGCGCTGCAGATGGTGGCCGATCTCGCCGCCGCCCTGCTCGGCATCGACGATCGGGCGCTCGAGAAGGATCTCGACGCACCGCCGGTCGGCCTCGAGAAGACTCGTTGACATGGATCCGCTCGCGCTCGGTGGCCTGGTCGCCGTCTGCACGGTGCTCGTGCTCTTCTCGGGCGTCTCGGTGGCCGCCGGTCTGTTGATCGTCTCGGCAGGCTTCCTGCTCGCGTTCGACGGCATGCGTTCGCTGGAGCTGATGCCTGAACTCTTCTTCGGCAAGCTCGACAGCTTCGCCCTGCTGTCCATACCGATGTTCATCATCATGGGCTCGGCCATCTCCTCGACCCGCGCCGGCGCCGACCTCTACGAAGCGCTCGATCGCTGGTTGACGCGACTGCCGGGTGGACTCGTGATCTCGAACCTCGGTGCCTGCGCGTTGTTCGCGGCCATGTCCGGCTCCTCCCCGGCGACCTGTGCCGCGATCGGCAAGATGGGCATCCCCGAGATGCGTAAGCGCGGCTACCCCGACGGGGTCGCGGCGGGCTCCATCGCCGCCGGGGGCACGCTCGGGATCCTGATCCCTCCGTCGGTGACGATGATCGTCTACGGCATCGCGACCGAGACCTCGATCGGGCGGCTGTTTCTCGCGGGCGTGCTGCCCGGGCTCCTGTTGGTAGCGCTGTTCATGGCCTGGTCGATCTGGAGCACCTGGCGTCAGCAGGGGCTCGGCGGGGCGCTCGAGGCGCGGTCGTATTCCTGGGGCGATCGCTTCTCCATCCTGCCGCGCGTGCTGCCCTTTCTCGCCATCATCGCGGGTGTGCTGTACGCGATGTACGGCGGCATCGCGACACCGTCCGAGACCGCCGCGATCGGCGCGCTGCTGTGCCTGATGGTGGCCGTGGTCATCTACCGCCTCTGGAGCCCGCGCGCGCTGTGGGCGGTGCTGCGGGATTCCACGCGCGAGAGCGTGATGATCCTGTTCATCATCGCCGCGGCCGGTGTGTTCTCGTACATGCTGTCGAGCTTGCAGATCACCCAGTCGGTCGCTCAGACCATCGGCACGCTGGAGGTGAACCGCTGGGTGCTCATGGGCCTGGTCAACGTGTTCCTGCTCGTCGCCGGATTCTTCCTGCCGCCGGTCGCGGTCATCCTCATGGCGGCCCCCATCCTGTTGCCGATCATCACCGCGGCGGGCTTCGATCCCTACTGGTTCGCGGTGATACTGACGATCAACATGGAGATCGGTCTGATCTCGCCACCGGTCGGATTGAACCTCTACGTGATCAACGGGATCGCCCCCGACATCCCGCTGTCCACGATCCTGAAGGGCTCCTTGCCCTACGTCGCGTGCATGGTGATCGCGATCGTGCTGCTCTCGCTGTTTCCCGGCATCGCGACGTGGCTGCCCGAGGCGGTGATGGGGGAGGCACGATGAGACGTGTCGGCTTCCTGCACGACATCCTTTCCTCGGTGTTCGCGCGCGGCGAGGGCGACGGGGCTGCGCTGGACGCCGGCTCCTTCACGGACCTCGTCGACGCGCTGCTCTCCGAGCGTGGCGAGATGTCCGGCAACCGGCTCGCGCGCGGTGTGCTCGGCCGCTTCGAGTCCGCCTCGGCGGAAGACCAGCTCGCCTTCTTCGAGCTGCTTGCCGGCCGCTTCGACATCAATGCGTCCCATGCCCTGCGCGCCGCGGAAAGCTACGCGGAGACGCCCGGTCCGAAGCAGCTCGCGATCCTGACCGAAGCGGTGGAGCCTCGACGGCTCGAACTCCTGCGGCGGCTCAACCGCGTGCCTGGCGGCACGGTGCGCCTCGTGCGGATGCGCGAGAGGCTGCTGACCCTGATCCCGGCGCACCCGGATCTCGCGCGGATCGATCTGGACTTCCGGCACCTGTTCCGGGCCTGGTTCAACCGCGGTTTCCTCGTGCTGCGCGAGATCGACTGGGCCACGCCCGCCAACATCCTCGAGAAGATCATTGCCTACGAGGCGGTGCACGCGATAGGCAGCTGGACGGCGCTGCGAACGCGGCTGGAGCCCGAGGACCGGCGCTGTTTCGCCTTCTTCCACCCGGCCATGCCGGACGAGCCCCTGATCTTCGTCGAGGTCGCGCTGACCTCGGCGAACCCGCTTACCGTCGGCGAGGTGCTGCGCCCGGGGCGTCCGACGCTGCGCCTCGACGAGGTGGACACGGCGGTCTTCTATTCGATCTCCAACTGCCAGAAGGGGCTTGCCGGTGTCTCCTTCGGCAACTTCCTGATCAAGCAGGTGGCCTCCGAGCTGTCGCGCGAGGTGCCTCGCATCAAGACGTTCCGCACGCTGTCGCCCGTGCCGGGCTTCATGCGCTGGGTGACGTCCAGGCTGGACGCCGCCGAATCGGCCGACACGGCGTCGCCGTCGGATGCCGACTTCGTCCAGTCGCTCGAGGTGGCGCGCGGCGTGGCCGACAGCGGCGAGCCGGTGAACGATGACGAGGATCGCGGCAGGCTACGGCGGCTGGTGGCGCATTATCTCGTGCGCGAGAAGCGGGACGACGGGCAACCGCTCGACCCGGTCGCCCGCTTCCATCTCGGCAACGGCGCGATTCTGGACGACGTGCTACCCGGCGCGGACGGCTTCCGGAAGGCGCTCGAGCAGTCCGCCGGCACGATGGTCAGCTATCTCTACGATCTGGAGCACGTCGACGCCCATCACGAGGCCTACGCGGGCGAACGGGAAGTGGTGACCTCGGGCTCCGTCGGCGCGTTGCTGGACGTGCGCCGTCTCGCGCGGAGGCGTGCCTGATGGCGTCGACGCCCCCGCGGCCGTCTGCACGGCCCGCGACGTCGCCGGGGGCGTCGGGATCCAGGACGTCGATCCTGGCCGGCAACCCGCTCCACGATGCCATCGGCCGTGGTCGAGCGCGTGGCAATGGCCAACTGCTCGAGCCCGATGGCGACGTTCCCGCGCTGGACGACGCCGCGTTCCTGGATCTTGCCGCGCGACAGGCGGCGGTGCTGGCGGCGGCGGGGGTCGCGCCCGGCGATCGGGTCGCGGCGCAGGTGCCCAAGTGCATCGAGGCGCTGGCCCTCTACGTTGCCTGCGTGCAGGCGGGTGCGGTGTTCCTGCCCCTGAACACGGCGTACACCGAGCGAGAACTCGCCTATTTCGTCGGCGATGCGGAGCCCGCCGTCGTCGTGCTCGACCCGTCGGCCGTCGCGATGGGCGAGCGGCTCGTCGCGGGCACGCGTGCGTGCGTGCTGACCCTGGGTGCGGCGGCGGACGGTACGCTCGCGGCGCGCGCGGCCGACTGCGTGCCGATGCAGGGTGCGGTACCGCGCGCGGGCGACGATCTCGCGGCGATCCTCTACACCTCCGGCACGACCGGACGTTCCAAGGGCGCGATGCTCACGCACGACAACCTGCTCTCGAACGCGCGAACGCTCGTGGCGGCCTGGGCCTTCACGCCGGACGATGTCCTGCTGCATGCGCTGCCGATCTTTCACACCCACGGGCTGTTCGTGGCCTGCAACGTCATCCTGCTGGCAGGCTCGAGGATGATCTTCCAGCCACGCTTCGACGTCGAGCGTGTTCTCGACGCCTTGCCGCGGGCCAGCGTGTTGATGGGTGTGCCCACCTTCTACACCCGACTCCTGGACGAAGCACGCTTCGATGCGGATCGCGCCGCCGGCACCCGGCTGTTCATCTCGGGCAGTGCGCCGCTGTTGGCATCCACGCACCGCGCCTTCGAGGTCAGGACCGGTCAACGGATTCTCGAACGCTACGGCATGACCGAGACCAGCATGAACTGCTCGAACCCTTACGACGGTGAACGGGTGGCCGGCACGGTCGGGCCGCCGCTGCCGGGTGTCGAGATCCGGGTGCGAGACGAGCGCGGCCACCTCGTGGAGCGCGGCGAGGTCGGCACCCTCGAGGTGCGCGGACCGAACGTCTTCGCGGGCTACTGGCGAATGCCGGAGAAGACCGCCGAGGAGCTGCTGCCCGACGGGTTCTTCGTGACCGGCGATCTGGCGAGCGTCGATGCGGCCGGATACGTGACGATCGTGGGGCGCGGGAAGGATCTGGTGATCTCCGGCGGCTACAACATCTATCCCAAGGAGATCGAACTCGCGCTGGACGCGCTGCCGGGCGTGTTCGAGTCGGCGGTGGTCGGTGCGCCGCATCCGGAGTTCGGGGAGAGCCCGGTGGCCTTCGTGGTCAGGGACCCGGCAGCGTCCGACGACGAGGCGGACGAGCGCGCGATCATGGCGGCGCTGGGTGAGACCCTGGCGCGCTTCAAGCAGCCGCGACACGTGTTCGCGATCGATGCGCTGCCGCGCAACACGATGGGCAAGGTACAGAAGAACGTGCTTCGCGAGCGCGTCCTGACCCTGTTCGATCGCTGAGCGGGAATCGGGGCCGGGGAACCGTGCCCCCGGCCCGCCCCAGTCGTCGCGCCGCCCTCTGGCGTCGCGACCTGCCGAGCGCCCTTCCGTGGCGAGCGGCGCGTCATTCTTGAGCGATGACTTGGGTGCCTTAACGACTCCCGACGCGCGATCTGAAGTCGGCGCGGGGTCGTCCCGGGACAGGGCGCCGCCCGACGCGCACGAAACTGTGCTCCCTACACGGTCTGCGGCGTGGTCTGCGGCGTGGTCTGCGGCACGGGATCGAGCGCGCTCCCCGGGGCGCGTTCCCCGGCGCGGACCGGCCGATCAGGCGGCCTCGCCCATCGCCTGCCGGACGAGCGCGAGCGCGCGCCTGGGGCCTCGCGCCCGGACGTAGGCGACCAGCTCGAAGCCGCGTCGCTCGAGCTTGTCCTCGCGCCAGTGGTTGGCCGAGCGGAAGGGCACGATCAGCAGACCCACCAGCGCGAGCACGCCGAAGCCGACCGCCGCCGCCTTGGTGATCAGCGCGGTGTCCGCGCCGGTCTCGTACCAGGCGAGGCCGGTCACGAGCAGGCCGGCCACGATGGCGACCGCCAGCAGCAGGTAGATCAGCGCCGTGCCGATCAGGCGTCGGTACACCAGCCAGGGCAGCGTGAAGAACAGGGCGGCCCACGATCCGCCCTGGCGCACGGCCTGAACGGCGCGACCGCCGTCCCGCGAGAACACCGCGTACTCCTCGTCGCCGGCACCGTCTTCGGCAAGCTCCAGCGGCTCGTCGCCGCGCGCCGCGAAGGCCGCCGCCGGATCGTCCGCGTGCGCGGCACCGGCCGCCGTCGCGCCGCCGCCGGCCGCAGCGCCGGCCGCAGCGCCGGCCGTCGCGCCGGTCAACGCGATGTCGACGGGCGACTCTTCCACGAGTTCGCCTTCGCAAACGTCGGGCGGCTCATCCATCGGTCGATCGGGCCGAGCGCCCGACGCCGCATCATCGTCCGCCCACGCGCCGCCCGAAAGCGCACTTGCCGAGTCGATGTCCCCGCGCTGCTCGACGGGGTCGGGACCGGACTCGTGCCGGATGACCGTTCCGCTGCCCCGACCCCCGGGTAGCTCCTCGGCCTGACGCCGAAGTTCGCGCGTGAGCTCGTCGGGGTCGGTGTCGTCGCAGTCCGGCTCCGGCGATTCGGCCAGCGCACGTCGCTCCTCGCGGTACGCCTCGTCCAGCCAGTCGAGCTCCTCGGGAGAGCCTCCGGCGGGCGGGTCTTCCGAGCGGGGCGCGGGCGAGGGCTGACGGTCGTCGCCGCCGTCGTCTGCGCCGACCAGCGCACTGCCCGACGCATCGGTGTCGACCTCGGTCCAGATGGCACTCGACTCGTCGGCGTCGACGTCAGGTGCTGCATTCGCGTCGGCGTCGGCGAGCGCCTCATCGCGGGCGGCCAGCGCCTGGCCGGCACTCGTCGCCGCCACGGCGTCGGGCAGATGGCGGCCGTCGATCGCCGACACGGAACCGCCGTCCGCCTCGTTCAGGCGCTGCAGCTCGTCCGGATCGAGATCGAGCGACGCCTCGTCGTCCAGGTCGAGCACGGCGCGCGCGTGTTCGCTGACCGGGCGCATCGTGCCTTCGTCCCGCGCGCCGGGCAGGAGCGATTCGACGCTGCTGCCACCGCCCGTGTCGACGCCGGGACGGACCGACGAGATCGGCGCGTCGCCGGACGAGTCGTCCGGCGACGCCGTGTCGATCGGTTCGAGCGAGAGCGACAGATCATCGGTATCGGTCGACGACTCGGACGACGGCGGGACGCCCGTCCGTCCCTCCGCGATCAGTTCCTCGACCCTGAGGTTGGTGTAGAGGTAACGGGCCTCGTCGTGATCGTCGTTCGCGAGGGCGCAGGCGCGCGCCCAGACATGCGGCCGACGACGTTCGGAATTGAGCTCTTCGGCCGCCTGCTTGTACAGCGCTTCGTCGATCATCGGGGCACGGTCTTCAAGGCGGCTACAGGCGACGGGCGCCGCGGAAGCCTCGATTCTAGGCGGGCGGCGAAGGGGGTTCAAGCGCACGGGGCGTGGACGATGACCGGAACGAGCGTCGACGGACCGGGCGCGAGCCGGGGTCCATCGTCTTCCGGGAGTCTGTTGCGAGAGGGCTCTGCGCCCCCGCAAACGTGACCCAGTCCCGCTGTCGATGGCACCGATTGAGCCGCGCTCCGCAATCCCGCGCTTCGACTTCATCCTTGTCTGGACCGTCGCCTCGGCTCGGCACTAGAGTCGGGCGCGACCGTCGCCAGACAGGAAGCCGCCGTGCCCACGATCCTCGACACCGTTCCCCGCCGGACTCGCGTCGTGCAGGCAACGCTCGTGATCGCCCTGGTCGCCTTCGCGAGCGCCTGCTCCACGCCGACGCCGCGGCCGCCGGATGGAGCGGCCGCCACGCCGCGCGCCGACGATTTTCCCCGTTCGCGTCAGGTGGCCCTCGACTTCGTCGACACGATGGCGCGGATCCCCGAACTCAAGCCTTCGCTAACGACGCTCTACACCGCACGGCCGCGCTCGCGCTTCGGCGAGATCCTGGTGGTCTCCCTGCAGAACGCGGGCTATGACCTGCGCCTCGGGGCGGAGGGTGACGCCGAGACGCTCGCCTACGACGTGCAGGCGAACGAGGTCGCGGCGTCCGACGACGCCGAGTACACCTTCCGCGTCCGTGCCGGGACGGTTCGCATGCAGCGGAGCTACGGCGTGGACGATGCCGGCATTCGCCCGGCCACCGCCATGCGTCTGCACGGAACGGATGCGAGTGCCCTGGCACCGCGTCCCGCTCGCGTCGCGCCCGAGGCGCCGCGAGCGCTGACCGGGTCGCTGTCCGCGGCTTCGCCGGAGGCGACGTCGACGGTCTCCCTGACCAAGCTGCCAGCGCCGGTGCCGGACTTGCGTCGCAAGACGAACATGTACGAGACCCGACGCTCCAACTACGCGGACCTGCTCGCCACCTACGACACGGTCAGTCGCGACGTCATGGTCTTCGCGAACGATTCGCTGCACCTCGGTCGCGACAACAAGCGGCTTGCCCGCACGCTCGCCGCGCGCTTCGATGCGGACACGGACGTCATCTCGGTGATCGGTTGCTCGCACGGCAGGACGGCGCTCGCGAACGGCAACGAGACACTGGCCAACGGACGATCGTATCGGGTCAAGGAAGCCTTGATGCTGGCCGGGGTCGACGCCGATCTGGTTCTCGAGGAAGGCTGCTGGGCGGGCAAGCACTTCGAGATGATGCCTGCGCGCGGCGTCGTGGTGACGCACAAGCGCCGCGCGCAGGGCTGAGCGCGCCGCTACCGGAGCGGCCGTTCGCTCATTCGCCCGCGGCCCGCGTCTCGAAGCGAAGCCCCTTGGCCATGCGCGCGGGGAAACCGGTCCAGTAGGTGTCGTCCTCGGTCGGGTTGCCGGCCTCGTCCAGCGAGATGACCCCGTCGTTCGAGTCCTCGACCAGATCGAGGAAGGCATCCTTGTCGGCCTCGTCCTTGAGATACTTGCCGAGCCAGGCGGTGGCGAAGTGCTGGGCGATGTTGTTCATCCGCGCCGTGTCCCAGACGGCGTCGCCGTAGTGATCCCACGTGGCCCGGTCGAGGTTGGGGCTGATGGCGAAGCTCTCCGCCGGGGCCGGTACCGGTGCGCCCGCGTTGTGGTTCGCGTCGACGTAGGTGAGCAGCGCCCTGTCGACGTTGACCGTTTCCTCGAAGATCGATCGAACGCCGCCTTCGTACAGCGACACGTCGTCCTCCGAGCCCGCGACGAACAACATCGGAATGGCGACGCCTGCGAGCGACTCGGCGTCGAAGAAGCCGGTGTTGCGTCCCCAGGGCGCAAAGGCGATCGCTGTCAGGATGCGTGGATCGGGGCGCATCGACTGCTCCTCGCTGTCGGCCAGATGCAGGTCGAGCACCGGGCGCGGCGGGCTGAAGGGGAAGTCGTACGCACTGGGGGCGAGCGCGCCGCCGGCCGTGATGACCGCGCCGTAGCCGCCCATCGAGTAGCCGACGATGGCCGTGCGCGAGGTGTCCACCTTGCCTTCGAGGAAGCTGGCGGCATCCGTGTTCAGTCGTTCCATCTCGTCGAGCACGAACCGCTGATCGAGCGTGCGGTTGCGAAGCGTCGATCCGAAGGCGGACTGCGTGCGGTAGGTCGAATCGGTGTGATCGATCGAGGCGACGATATAGCCCTTGGAGGCGATGTTCTCCGCGAGGTGCGAGAGCAGGAAGCGGTTGCCCGGGTAGCCGTGCGACACGATCACCAGCGGAAACGGCCCCGATCCGCGCAGCGGCGAGGCGTAGCGGACTGCCCGACCGACGAGCGGCGCCTGCGTGATGCCGTCCCGAAGGTAGTTCTGCAGAGCACGGCTGCCGGTTGCACTCGGGCTGCGGGGATACCACAGCTGCACCCGCAGCGGTCGGTCGTAGACCGGCAGGTGGGCGTCGCCCGTCTCGCCCGAGTCGTCCGGCGCGGGAATCGCGACCACGTCTACCTGGTCCGGATTCACGAGATCGATCTCCCGGGTGCCGATCAGGAAGTCGCCGTAGGCCGCGAGTTCGGGCGCGAGCGGCAGTTGCGTGTCGATCCGGTTCTCGGCGCTCACGCTCGCGGCGGCAAGCAGGACCCCCAATGCGACGGCAAGGCGCGTGAACGGGCCGCGAGCGCGCACCGGCGTCGGGGAGTCGGGCGGACGATGCGCATGACGAGCCTCTGACCGGGTGGAAGGAAAGCGCATGGATGACTCCGCGTGAGGGGACCGAAGGGGGATCGAACGGCGTTCAGTGGGCTTCGAGGTGGCGCGGGCGGTAGTCGCCACCGGCATCACGCTCGAACTGAACGTCGATCATCGGGTGCCGGAGCGGCTCCTCGTCCTCGTCGGGCAGGAGGTTCTGCTCGGAGACGTAGGCCTCGTAGACGCTTTCCTCGTTCTCGGCGTACAGGTGATAGAACGGCTGATCCTTGTGCGGCCGGACCGCCTCCGGAATCGACTCGTACCACTCGTCGGTACTGTCGAATACCGGGTCCACGTCGTAGATGACGCCGCGGAACGGGAACACCCGGTGGCGGACCACCGCGCCGATGCGGAACTTCGCGTCTTTCTGAACCATGCCGAAGTGTACCGCGCCCCTGCCGCGATCGCCCCCCGGCCTGTCCGGACTACACTCGCCGCCCATGAGCAAGCCACTCGATCCGCCACTTCGCTACGCGCTCGTCGGGACCGGCATGATGGGGCAGGAACACCTCCGCAACCTCGCCCTGCTGCGGGACATCGGCGGGGTGCCGCTCGAGGTCGTGGCGCTCGTCGATCCGGATGCCGGCATGCGCGCCTCCGCACGCGCGCTCGCCCGCGAACTGGGGTTCGCGTCGGCCCGGGCGCATGACGCGCACGACGTGCTCCGGTCCGAGGGGCTCGATGCCGTCGTGCTGGTCAGTCCGAACCACACGCATGCGTCGATCATCGGGGACCTGCTCCCGCTCGAGCGGGCAATCCTCGCCGAGAAGCCCCTCGCGACGACGGTCGACGATTGCGACCACCTGCTGAGACGACTCGAGGGCCATGCCGCCCCGTTCTGGACCGCGATGGAGTATCGCTACATGCCGCCGACGACGCGCCTTCTCGAGCGCCTCGCGGACAAGGCCATCGGCCGGCTTCGCCTCCTGACGATCCGCGAGCACCGCTACCCCTTTCTCGACAAGGTCGGTGACTGGAACCGCTTCAGCGCCAATACCGGTGGCACGCTCGTCGAGAAGTGCTGCCACCACTTCGACCTGATGCGGCTGATCACCGGCAGCGAGGCCGTGCGGGTGTACGCGAGCGGCGCCCAGGACGTCAACCATCTCGACGAGCGGGTGGGTGGTCGTGTGCCGGACATCCTCGACAACGCGCTGGTCATCGTGGACTTCGCCAACGGCGTGCGCGCCTCGCTCGAACTCTGCATGTTCGCCGACGGGGCGGAGCCGCAGGAGCAGATCACCGCGATCGGTGACAGCGGCAAGCTCGACGCCTTCATGCCCGGGCCCGATCGCTTCTGGCCCGGGGCGGGCGAGCGCCACGCGAGCGTCGTCCTCAGCCCGCGCGATCGGTCCGCCCCGGTGCGCGAGGCGATCGCCATCGATCCCCGCCTCGCGGCCGCCGGGGACCATCATGGCTCGACCTACCATCAGCACCGACGCTTCGCGGCGACCCTGCTCGACGGTGCGCCGGTCGAGGTCACCGCGGCCGACGGCGCCGCGGCCGTCCGCATCGGCGCGGCAGCCCACGCGTCCATCCGCACCGGGCTGCCCGTGACGCTCGACGCGTCGGCGCGCTAGGCTCGTGCGCTCACGCCCTCCACCGACCGAGACCCGCGACCATGCCGAGCCCGATGCCCACCCAGCCGCTCAACACGGGCAGCGCCATGCCCGTGATCGGGCTGGGGCTCTGGAAGATCGCACCCGACGTCGCCGCCGACACGGTCGTCGAGGCCATCCGCGCCGGCTACCGCCACCTCGACAGCGCCTGCGACTACGGCAACGAGCGCGAGGTGGGCGAGGGCATTCGTCGTGCCATCGACGAGGGGCTCTGCCGCCGCGAGGACCTGTGGATCACCTCGAAGCTCTGGAACACCTTTCACGGCAAGGATCACGTCCGACCGGCGCTCGAGCGAACGCTCGAGGACCTGGGTCTGGAGTACGTCGATCTCTATCTCGTGCATTTCCCGATCGCGCTCGCCCACGTGCCGTTCGAGACGCGCTATCCGCCGGAATGGGTGCACGACCCGAGCGCCGTGCCGCCGGTCATGGTCGAGTCGCATGTCCCCCTCGAGGAAACCTGGCACGCGATGGAGGCGCTCGTCGCCCGGGGGCTCGCGCACGCGATCGGTGTCTGCAACTACAACGTGTCGCTGCTGCGCGATCTCCTCAACTACGCGCGCATCCCGCCCGCCGTGCTGCAGGTCGAGTCGCATCCCTACCTCACTCAGGAGAAGCTCATGCGCTTCTGTCGCGAGCAGGACGTGGCCGTTACCGCGTTCTCGCCGCTCGGAGCGCTCTCCTACGTCGAACTCGAGATGGCGAAGGGCGAGGAGGCGGTGATCGAGCAGCCGGTGGTGAAGGACATCGCCGCGCGCCTCTCGCGCACGCCGGCCCAGGTCGTCCTCCGCTGGGGCGTGCAGCGCGGGAACTCGATCGTGGCGAAGACGACGAAGCCCGAACGGCTACGGGAGAACGCGGCGCTGTTCGACTTCGAACTGACGGACGCGGACATGGCCGCGATCGCCGCGCTGAACCGCGACCGTCGCTTCAACGACCCCGGCCACTTCGCCGAGATCGCCTTCGACACGTTCTACCCGATCTACGAGTGATCGGCGGCGCACCCCGACCGTCTCGTCGCCCGCTCGTCCAGACCGTCCGCCGACCCGCAGAGAGCATCCCGTCATGAACCAGCACGACATCGAGCTGCTGACGCTCGCCGACCAGCAGGATCTGGAGGAGGGCGTGTTTCCGCTCGCGGTCGCGGGACACGCGATCGGGTCCGGTTCCCTGCACGGCGGGCCGGACGCGGTCGACGCCTGGGTCGCCGGTCGCCGCGACGATATGGACACACTGCTGAACATCCACGGCGCGATCCTTTTCCGGGGGTTCCCGCTCGCGTCGGTCGAGGACTTCGATCGCTTCGTCAGGGCGTTCGACTACCCGAATTTCCAGTACCGGGATTCCCTGTCGAACGCGGTCCGCGTGAACCGTACCGAGCGCGTGTTCACGGCGAACGAGGCGCCGCCCGACGTGGAGATCTTCATGCACCACGAGATGGCGCAGACACCCGTCTACCCCTCCCGGCTGTTCTTCTTCTGCGAGAAGCCGTCGGAGGCGGCGGGGGCGACGCCCATCTGCCGGTCCGACCGTCTCTGGACGCGGATCAAGGGCGAGTTGCCCGAGTTCGCCGCGGCGGCCGAAGCGCGCGGCCTGCTGTACACGAACGTCATGCCCGACGCCGACGACGCGAGCTCCGGGCAGGGGCGAAGCTGGCGCAGCACCTTCATGGTCGACGACCGCGACGCGGCCGAAGCGCGACTGAGCGAGCTCGGCTACCGCTGGGAGTGGTTGGACGACGGTTCGCTGCGCGCGACCACGCCGACCCTGCCCGCGGTCCGTACCCTCGGGGACGGGCGGCAGGTGTTCTTCAACCAGCTGATCGCCGGGTTCCGCGGCTGGAAGGACACGCGCAACGACCCGGCGAAGGCGATCACCTACGGGGATGCGGCGCCGCTCGACGCCGAGGCGGTCGAGCGGCTGTGCGACATCGCCGACGAACTGACCTTCGAGATTCCGTGGCAGGCGGGCGACGTCGCGCTGATCGACAACTACCTCGTCATGCACGGACGCCGACCGTTCAAGGGCACTCGCAAGGTGCTCGCCTCGCTCGTCGCCGCCTGACGATCGCGTTCGCGCGAGGCCGATACCCCCGGCCCGTGGCCACCGGTCCGATCCCGCCGACGGTGCCGGGGGTCGGGTGCCGTGCGTCGGTTCCCACCAGCCCTGTTCCTCTGGCACCCTTCACGAGACATCCTGCCCTGCCGAGCCCGAAGCGATGACCTACGTTCCTGCCGCCGACCGATACGAGCGCATGCCCTACCGCCGCTGCGGGCACTCCGGCGTGAAGCTGCCGGCGATCTCGCTCGGCCTGTGGCACAACTTCGGCGAGGACACGCCCGAGCAGACGGGCCGGGAGATCTGCCGGGCGGCCTTTGATCACGGCATCACGCACTTCGATCTCGCCAACAACTACGGCCCGCCGCCCGGATCGGCCGAATCGATGTTCGGGCGCCTGCTGCGAACGGACTTCGCGCACCACCGCGACGAGCTCATGATCAGCTCGAAGGCCGGCTACCTGATGTGGCCCGGGCCCTACGGCGAGATGGGCAGCCGGAAATACCTCGTCGCCTCCTGCGACCAGAGCCTGAAGCGACTCGGACTCGACTACGTCGACATCTTCTATTCGCACCGCTTCGATCCGGACACCCCGCTCGAGGAGACCATGGGCGCGCTCGATCACATCGTGCGCTCGGGACGCGCGCAGTACGCGGGCATCTCCTCCTACAACTCGGAGAAGACGCGCGAGGCGGCGGCGATCCTGGCCTCGCTCGGCACGCCCTGTCTCATTCACCAGCCGAGCTACAACCTGCTCAACCGCTGGGTCGAGCACGACGGCCTCAAGGACACGCTCGCCGAGCTCGGCATCGGCTCGATCGCCTTCACCCCGCTGGCGCAGGGCATGCTGACGACCAAGTACCTCGACGGCATCCCGGAAGGCAGCCGGGCGAGCCAGGGCAAGTCGCTCGATCCGGGTCTGATCACGCCGCGCGCGATCGAGAGCCTGAAGGCACTGAACGGCATCGCCGAGCGACGCGGCCAGTCGCTGGCGCAGATGGCTATCGCCTGGGTGTTGCGCGGCGAAGGGATCACCACGGCCCTGATCGGCGCGTCGAAGGCGAGCCAGGTGATCGAATGCGCCGGCGCGATCGACCGTCTCGACTTCAGCGACGACGAACTCGGCGAGATCGACGCGCGCGCGAGCGAGGAGGACATCAACCTCTGGGCCAGATCGTCGGCCAGCGAGTGATCGAGGCGGGGTGACGATCGAGGCGGGTAGCGAGCGATGAGGCGTTCGCGCCCTATACTCCGGGCATGGATGTGGACGCCATCGCCGACGATCTCCGCCGCCTGCTTCGTGAGGAGCCGTCGCCGCCCGTCTGTGCCTGGCTGTTCGGCAGCGTGGCCAGGGGCGACGATCACGCGGGCAGCGACGTCGATGTCGCCGTGTTGTTCAGGGAGCGGTTGCCGGCGACGCTCGACGGCTGCGGCTTCGCGATCGCCGGGCGGCTGGAGGCCGCACTGCAGCGACCGGTCGATCTGATCGTCATCAACGGCAAGCCGGCCGATCTCGTTCATCGGGTGCTGCGTGACGGGCGTCTGCTTCTCGACGACGAGCCGTCGGCACGCGTTCGCTTCGAGGTCACGGCGAGGCGCGAGTACTTCGATGTGCTTCCCTACCTTCGCGAGTACCGCGGCCTGCCGCCGCACCCCCGACCATGACCGATCCGGATCTCCTGGCGAAGAAGCTCGCCTTCATCGAGACCTGCGTCGCCGATCTGCGTCGGCTGGCGAATCCCGAGGCTGTCCGCAAGGACCTCAAGGAGCGTCGCTTCGTGACGTACACCTTGCAGATCGCCATCCAGGCAGCGCTCGAATCGGCGTCCCACATCGTGTCGTCGGAGCATCTGGGCGAACCCGCGACGAATCGCGAGCTGTTCGACCTGCTGCAACGCGATGGCTGGATTCCAGGCGAACTGACGACGACGCTGCACGCGATGAGCGGTTTCCGAAACGTGGTCGTGCACGGCTATCAGGACGTCGACGTCGGCATCCTCGAAGACGTGCTCGCTCACCGACTCGATGATCTGCTGACCTACTGTCGGCTCGTCCGCGCGCGCATGGTCAGTACCGGTTGATCCGTGGGCGAATTCGCCCGGACCGCCTCGGCGCCGGAGGACGTTCGCCCGCTCTTCTCCGACGGGCCATGCCCCGACACCGTCACCGCGACGGTGTCGAACCCCTCGCAGCAAGGGGTGCGTGCGACATCGAGCTTCGGGAGGATCGTCTCCCTCGACGGCCACGTGGCGCGTTGCTTCGACGAGAGTTGCCCCCGGGAGCACAGGCGTGCTCAGTCGGCGCGCAGGGCGATGACCGGTTCGAGTTTCGCCGCACGCCGGGCGGGCAGCAGTCCGGACAGCACGCCGACGAGCACCGAGACGAGCAGGGCGCCGACGATGATCGGTACGGAGGGCAGCAGGGGAAAGCCCGTCAGCCACACCACGATCAGACTGATGACCGCGCCGATGGCGAGGCCGAGCAGGCCGCCCACCAGGCTGATCAGGGCAGCCTCGATCAGGAACTGCCACAGGATGTCACGGCGCCGCGCACCGACGGCACGGCGGAGTCCGATCTCGCGCGTGCGCTCGAGCACCGCGATTCCCATCATGTTCATGATGCCCATGCCGCCGACCAGCAAGGACACCGAGGCGGCGATCGTGCCGACGATCGCGACACCGCTCAGGATGCTGTCGGTCGTCGCGATGTAGGTCGCCATGGTCTCGCGCGTGTAGTTGAAGAGCCCGTCGTGACGCCGGGCGAGCAGCTGCGCGATGCCGTCGGCGGTCTGGCCGGCCCGATCGAAGTCCTCGACCGCGATGTGCAGGTGGTCCACCGCGCGATCGCCGCGCACGCGCTGCAACCAGGTCCACGGCACGACGATCCGATCGTTCGCGTTCTGGCCGCCCGCCGAGCCGATGCTCGACAGGAAGTCGCGGCTCTTGCCGGCCAGCAGTCCGACGATGCGGACGCGGCGCTCGCCGACCTCGATCGTTCGCCCGAGCGGATCCTCGCCGTCGTCGAAGAGCTTCGCGATGACCTCCGGCGCGACGAGCGCCGCCGGCAGGCGCTGCGCCACGTCGTGATGCATGAGGCGGCGCCCGCCGAGCAGGGTGTCGTTGACGATGTCCGGGTAGGCGACGCTCGCGCCGATCAGCTGGACGTTGGCGAAGCGGCCGCCGCGTCGCGCCGACGGCTCGCCGTAGTCCTGCACGATCGGCGACAGATGGCGAATGCCGAGCTCGCCGCGAGCCGCCTGCAACGCGGCGATGTCGCGGCTGTCGATGCCGCTTCCCTCTCGACGCCGCTCGAGCGGCGAGTCGTTGTCCCAGTCGCGGTATATCCACGCCGAGTTCAGTCCGAAGGTCTGCAGCTCGCTGAAGACGAGGTGATTGCCACCGCGGCTGATGGTACTGACGATCATGACCGCGGCGATGCCGATCGCGATGCCGAGCACGCTCAGCGCGGTGCGCAGGCGGTTGTCCCGGAGCGCGGCGACGGCCTGCCCGAAGCGGTCGGTGAGCGCGATCACGCGACGCTTGCCGTGCGGTCGTCGACGATGCGGCCGTCCTGCAGTCGCACGATGCGCGCGGCGCGCGCGGCGATGTCGTCCTCGTGCGTGACCATGACGACGGTCCGTCCCGCCGCGTGCAGCTGGTCGAAGACGTTCATGATCTCGTGTCCCGTCGCGCTGTCGAGGCTGCCGGTCGGCTCGTCCGCGACGATCACGTCCGGGTCGTTGACGAGCGCGCGCGCGATGGCGACCCGTTGCTGCTGACCCCCGGACAGCTCCGTCGGCACATGCTCGGCCCGATCGGCCAGGCCGACGCGTTCGAGCATGTCGAGCGCTCTCGTTCGACGTGCCTCCGCGCCGATGCCCGCGTAGAGCATCGGCAGGGCCACGTTCCGCACGGCGCTCGTGCGCGCGATCAGATTGAACCCCTGGAACACGAAGCCGATGCGGGCCCCCCGCACGCGGGCGAGGCCATCGTCGTCGAGCACCGAGACGTTCTCGCCGTCGAGCGCGTATTCGCCCGCGTCGATCGTGTCGAGGCAGCCGATCACGTTCAGCAACGTGCTCTTGCCGGAGCCCGAGGCGCCCATGATCGCCACGAACTCGCCGGCGGCGACGGCAAGCTCGATGCCGTGCAGCACCGGCACCACCAGCTGGCCGCTGCGGTAGGTCTTCGTGACGCCGCGCAACGCGATCACGGTCGTGTGACCGAACCGCTCGCGCCGTCCCCGGTCACCTCGACGTTCGCGCCATCGCTCAAGGACGCGCCCCCCGGCAGCAACACCCGATCCCCCTCGACGAGACCCTCGACGATCTCGGCCCTGTCGATCGTCGCGAGACCCAGGGTCACCGGACGTCGGCGGGCGACGCCGCCTTCCTCGACGAACACGTGCGCCTCGCCCTCGTCCGTCTCGACGATCGCGTCCAGCGGCAGCACGAGCACGTCCACGCGACGGGCGGTCGCGATGTCGACATCGAGCTGCTGGCCGAGCAGCAGCCGAGGGGTGTCCTCGCCCAGCGCGATGCGCAGGGTGAACGTGTTGCCGCTCGTCCCGTTGCCCGTCGACACGCTCTCGGCCACCCGCACGATCTCGCTGTCCCAGCTCGCCTCGGGATCGTCCGCGAGCGCGAGCCGCACCGTCTGACCGACCGCGACCCGGGAGAAGTCGCCGGCGTCGGCCTCCGCCTCGATCGCGCGACCGGCCTCGGCCACCAGCGTGAACAGCGGCGTGCCCGCCTCGACCCACTGCCCGGTCTCGACCGCCTGTTCGATGACGACACCCGCGTAGGGCGCGCGCACCGCGGCGTTCCTGAGCGCCAGTGCCGCGAGCGCGCGATCGGCGACCGCCACCCGTTCGGCCGCCGTGGCGCGCCGGCTTTCGCGCTCGGCGTCCTCTAGCGCCTGCGACGATTCGCCCCCCGTGCGGGAGAGGCCCTGCATGCGAGCTTCGCGCTGGCCCGCGAGCTCGAGTTCGTACTGCCGGAGGGTGAGCTCCGCCTCGGCCTTGTCGAGCAGCGCGCGGGGTGGCGCGTCGTCCAGCGTGCCGAGCACGGTGCCCGCATCGACGCGGTCGCCCTCCCGGGCCGAGATGGAGGTGATCTCGCCGTCGAGCAACGCGGTCAGACTGACGGTGTAGTCGTTGACGACGTTGCCGGTCAGCGTCAGCGTGGTCGCGAGTTCGGCCCGGACGACATCGATCGCCTCGACCTCATCGGCGGCCTCACCGGACGGAAGCAGCGACCACAGCAGCCCGCCGGCGACGATGAACGCGATCGGAACGAGGACGACGGCACGGCGCATGCGGAAGGGCGTTCCGGCGGGGGGGGGGCGGCAGGCACCGAATGGTAGCGCAGGATGCTCGGCGCCATGCGCGCGGGCCGCGGTCCCGGAACGGGCAGATTACCGGGGCTCGGCGGCGAACGCGGCGCGACGGGACAGCGCGACATCGGGCCGGTCGGTGGTCAGCAGATCGACCCCCTTGCCGAGGACGCGGTCGATCGTCTCCTCGTCGAGCACACCGAAGGTACCGATCGTCAGCCCGTGCGCCCGCACGGTCGCGAGCATGTCGCGATCGAGCAGCGTGTGGTGCATCGACATCGAGCTGACGCCGTGCGCGTTCGCCAGCGCGCAGGTCGACTCGGTGCCGACCAGGCGAATGACGCTCTTGGCCACCAGCCACGCGACGCCGCGGCAGCCGGTCGCACGCTCGGCGATGGCCGTCACGGTCGGCAGGTGAAAGCCCGTGAAGATCGTTCGCGGGAGCAGGCCCGCCGCCTCGATGCGGGACACGCTCTTCTCGATCAGCTCGGGGTAGGGAAGCAATCCGGGGCCGGGCTTGATCTCGCACCGGAGCACGGCCGAACCCGCACCGAGGATGCCGATGACCGCGTCGAGGGTGGGAATCCGCCCGCCACCCCCGACGAGACTCAGACGTTCGAGCTCGGCCAACGTCTTCGTTCCGAGCAGCCCGGTGCCGTCACTCACGCGCTCCAGCGTCTCGTCGTGGAACACGACCGGCACGCCATCCGCGGACAGCTGCACGTCGAACTCCACCTGGTCCACACCCAGCGTCAGGGTTCCGCGGAACGCGTCCAGGGAGTTTTCCGTCCGCAGGCCCGCACCGCCGCGGTGGGCGACGATGTCGGTCACGCGGCCTCGAACCGGCAGGCGTCGGACGCCGCGCGCGGATGACGAGCCGTGGTCGAGGCAGACATGCGGCGGAGTGTAGGGCACGTCGGAGGACCCGCCCGCATCGAGCCCGAACGCGTTCAGCGTGCTCCCGGCCGAGGTGCCCTGCCTCACCGAGGGGCGACGGTCGGGCGCGCGGGCTCTGGTAGGCTTCGGGCACCTGCCACCCCCGCGGACGCCCTCCGATGAAGATCCCGAACCCAGCTTCCCCGCTTGCCGTCGCCGTGCTCGCCACGGGTGCCCTCTGCGGGCTTGCCCGCGCGGACGACACCGTGACGATCCTCCACACCAACGACTTCCACTCGCGGGTCGAGCCGATCAACAAGTACGATGGCCCCTGCGGGGCCGAGGACAACGCGGCCGGCGAGTGCTTCGGCGGCTGGGCGCGCATGGTCACCGCCCTCGAGTCGGCTCGCGAGCGCGATCCCGACGCGCTCCTGGTCGATGGCGGCGATCAGTTCCAGGGCTCGCTGTTCTACACCCAGTACAAGGGCAAGGTCGCCGCCGAGATGATGAACGCGCTCGGCTACGACGCGATGACGGTCGGCAACCACGAGTTCGACGACGGTCCCGAGGTGCTGCGCGGCTTCATGGACGCGGTCGATTTCCCGGTACTGATGTCGAACGCCGACGTCTCGTCCGAGCCTGCCCTCGCCAACAAGCTCATGAAGAGCACCGTGATCGAGAAGGGAGGTGAGCGGTATGGCCTGATCGGCCTGACGACCGTGGACACGCCCGATCTCTCCAGCCCCGGGAAGAACGTCACGTTCACCGATCCTGCCGAGGCCGTGCAGGCCGAGGTCGATGCGCTCGCCGAGGACGGCGTCGACCGCATCATCGTCCTGTCGCATTCGGGCTTCCGGGTCGATCAGGATGTGGCGAGCCGGGTGAGTGGCATCGACGTCCTCGTCGGCGGCCACTCGAACACCTTCCTGTCCAACACGGACGAGAGCGCCGCCGGCCCCTACCCGACGATGGTCGGAGACACGGCCGTCGTGCAAGCCTATGCCTATGGCAAGTACCTCGGTGAGCTCTCCGTGACCTTCGACGCCGACGGCGTCGTCACGTCCGCCACGGGCGAGCCGATCGTCGTCGACGGTGCGATCGTCGAGGACGCGGGGGTGATCGCCCGTATCGGCGAGCTGGCCAAGCCGCTCGAGGAGGTCCGCAACAAGGTCGTCGCCGACACGGCGGGCGTCATCGATGGCGACCGCGAGGTCTGCCGGGTGGAGGAGTGCGCGATGGGCAACCTCGTCGCCGACGCCATGCTCGATCGCGTGGCCGATCAGGGCATCACGATCGCCGTCATGAACTCGGGCGGTATCCGCGCCTCGATCGATGCCGGCGAGGTGACGATGGGCGAAGTGCTGACGGTGTTGCCGTTCCAGAACACGCTTGCCACGTTCCATATCACCGGGTCGGACCTTCTCGTCGCGCTCGAGAACGGCGTCAGCCAGGTGGAGGAGGTGCAGGGACGCTTCCCCCAGGTCGCCGGCATGATGTACGGCTTCGATGCGTCGAAGGCACCCGGCGAGCGGATCACCGACGTCAGGGTCATGCAGGACGGCGCGCCGGTCGCCCTCGATCCCGCGGCGACGTACGGCGTGGTCACCAACAACTACGTGCGCGGCGGTGGCGACGGCTACGACGTCTTCGCCGAGAACGCGGTCGACGCCTACGACTACGGCCCGAACATGGAAGATGTCGTCGCCGACTACCTGGCCGCCCAGGGCCCTTACGAGCCGTCGACCGACGGCCGCATCACGGCGAGCAACTGACCCGCCGGGCGCGGTGACCGATCGTCTCGCCTGATGGCGCCGGAGGCGCTCGGCTTCGAGCTCGTCGACGCTGTCGCCCTGGTGCTGTTCATGCTGGCGTGGGTGATCCACTTCTGGGTCATCAATGTCTCGTCGTTCCGGGTCGGCACGATCTCCACGCAGTTCGCGCATTATCGCGGCGCGTGGATGTCCCGGATGGTGGCGCGGGAGGCGACCGCGGCCGACGTGCTCATCCAGACCAGCGTGCAGCAGGGAGTGCTGTTCTTCGCGTCCACCTCGATTCTCCTGATCGGCGCGCTGCTCGCGGGGCTGGCCTCCGCCGATCAGGCCGTCAGCTTGCTGAACGACATCCCGTTCGCGAGCACGGACACGCGGGTCGAGTGGGAGGCGAAGGTGCTGCTGGTGGTCATGATCTTCATCTTCGCGTTCTTCAAGTTCGCCTGGTCCTACCGGCTGTTCAACTACTGCATCATCATGATCGGCGCCGCGCCGGAACGCCTCTCGCCCGAACAGTCGGAAGACGAGACACCGACCGAACGTGCCCGGCGCGAGCACTACGGAACGGCGATGGGCCAGCTGCACACGCTTGCGGCCAAGCACTTCACGACGGGCCTGAACGCTTACTTCTTCGCCCTGTGCGTGGTCGCCTGGTTCCTGAACGCCTGGACCTTCATGGCCGCGACCATCTGGGTATCGCTCGTGCTGTACCGCCGCGCCTTCCGCTCGAACTTCATGCGGGTACTGAGCGGCATCGAGATCGATTGATCCGGACGGGCGAAACACGGTCACCGCGATCGGCGGCATTTTCCGTGAGAGCGCGGAAGGTGCATTCGGGATCGGCGACGGGCTACCCGGTCGATGCGCGGCGTCGCCGCGGTCCCTTCGGTCGCGGCGACGATCCGCTCGGCGAGCGCCTCGGCGCAGAGCGGCGCGTCGCGTTCAGGGCGTACCTACGGCCGCCCGGCAATACCGGGTGACGAAGTCGTCGAACCGCTCGAAGGTCATCGTCGCGGAGCGGGTCAGGCGCGACAGGGCGATCGAGTCGCCGCTCAGCTCCTCCAGTTCGCTCTCGAGCTGCGACCAGAGGGCGCGTGGCGTGCCGGCGCGCAGGAAGTCGCGCGGCGCGTCGGGCAGGGTGTCCCGGACGCATCGCTCGAGCACGCGATTGCCGAATCCGGAGCCGTGGATGACGTAGAGCGCGCCCAGGAGCGACGGCTGATCGTCGAGGCGCATCGTGACCGACACGGCGTGAGGTCCGCGTTGCCCGTGCAGGGCGTCGATGTCCGCGCCCAGCGAATCCATAGCGGGTGCGAGCGTCAGAGGGCGCAGAAGGTCGAGCCTCGCACGCGTCGATTCGACATGCCCGGCGAACGCACGGTAGGCCTCGAGCAGCGCGCGATAGTCCGGAACCGTCAGGGTCGGGCTCGCCAGCCGCGAGATCCACGGGTGCGCGTGCAGGCGCTGGTGAACCGCGCGTGTGTCGTGCGCGAGTTGCCGCCGCACGGACGCTGCGCCTGCTGCTCGCTTCTCGATGTCGTTCACGGTAGTCCGGGGCAGGGTGACAAGGGTGCAGGGTCGACGGGCGAGCGCGCGTCCGTCGCGAAGGGGGCGGTGGACGCCCCGGCAGTCCGGGTTCGACGGTCTGGGTTTCGACGGTCTACGCGTCGACGGACTGCGTGTCGACGGTCCGGGCCTTGACGGACTGCGCGTCGACGGTCCGGGGGATCCTGCGCGAGGCGCCGCGGCCAGACAAGTGCTCGTCCGATGCCGGGACAACCTCGTCGTTGCGCGCGTCCTCGACCGATCGCTCGTCGCTTTCGTTGGCGCCGGCACATTGACGGCTTACTACGGAACGCGAGATCGAGCGTCGGGGGACGGGTGTCGACGGCTTGTTCTCGCCCGGGCCATGTGCTAAGTCTTGCAGCAGTCGTTCCAACCGAGAAAATTCCATGAAGCGATTCATCGTGATGTCCATCGGTACCGTGGCACTGCTCGCAGGAAATGCCTACGCGGAAGGCTGTGCCTACGGCAAGCACAAGGCCGCCATGGCCGACGCGAGCGAGACGACCGAGGCCTTGACCCCCGAGCTGCTGGCGCTCCTGAAGAAGCAGGAAGAGGAAACGCTCGAGGAGTCGCTGGTCCTCCCGAACATTCCGAATTGATCCCCGGCCGGGAGGGTGCGGGCAACCAGCCGCACCCTCCCGGCGTGGTGCTCGATCATGTCTTCATCCTGATCCGACCTTGGCGGGCGGGTCAGCGTGGGGACACTGCCACCGACGAGATCGTCGAGGCCTTCGAGAAAGCGGGATTCCAGACGTCCCCCGGACGGCGGCATCCGGGGCAGGGAACGACCCTGCGATTCGACGGCGAAGCGCAGGGATTGTCGCTTGTGCCCCATCCGCGCCTGCCGCTCACGGTGCTCGCCTGAGCGGGGGATCCGTGCAAGCGGCGGCACTGCACTTCGTGCACATCGCGGACAGCCATGTCGCCTCGGGCGACACCCGCGAGGCCGACCTCGGGCGGCTCGCCGACATCGTTCAGCGGGTCGGCGATCTGCACGCTCGCGGCGTTCCGATCGACTGTCTCGTCCACGGGGGCGATCTCGTCCACGACGCCGACGCGCCGGGCGCCCTGCCCGCGACCACCGTCGCCGCGCTGTCCGTCCTCGACGAACTGCCGGTGCCCTGGTTCCTGCTGAACGGCAACCACGATCGTCGGGCGTTTCTGGCTCTCGACGCGATCGATGCCGTCGGCACGCGCCCCGCCGGTCGCGGGCAGGTGCCGGTGATGGACGATGACGGGGTCGCGGTACGGACGATCGGGTCGGTGCAGTTCCTGTTCGTGGACGCCGATCCGGCCCTGTCTCCCGATGCAGATCGGGACGAGCGCGAACGGGGGACGCTCGACGGGACCATCACCCCTCGCGCCATCGATGCCGTCGCACGTCGCATCGACGCGCACGTGGGCCGGACGTCGATCTTCCTTCACTACCCGCCCCTTCGGCAAGAGGCGCGATGGGCCGGGGCACCCGCCGGTGGAGAACGGCTGCACGCGGTCCTCTCGTCGCGGGTCGGCAAGCTTCACGGCGTGTTCGTCGCGCACAACCATCGAAGCCTTCATCATCTTCGGGACGGTGTGCTCTATGTCACCGCGCCGGCCTCGAGTCGACAGTTCCTGCTGTGGCCGGGCCAGAAGGCGCACGCGCTTGACGACGAGCCGGTGCTCGGCTTGCATTACGTCACGCTGGAGGCAGACGGCGCGACCCGCGTTCAGCAGCACGCCTTCGTCGTTCCCGAGCGAGGGGGAAGGAACCACACCGACGGGACGGGGACCTGAGCGAAGGCCCGTGCGAAGCCCTGTCCGTTCGCAGACTCGTCTGACGTCGCGCCTGTGCGTCGTGGAGACCCGTCTGCCGTAGAATTGAACGAACCTGGAGCGGATGACGATCGAATGGATCTCGGAATACGTGGCCGCAGGGCCATCGTCTGCGCCTCGAGCCGCGGACTCGGACGTGCCTGCGCGCTGTCGCTCGCGGAGGCCGGCGTGGACGTCACGATCAACGGGCGCGACGAGGCGATGCTGGATGCGACGCGGCAGGCCGCCGAGGCGTACGGCGTCTCGGTGCAGGTGGTCGCGGCCGATGTCTCGACGCCTGCGGGACAGGAGGCGCTGCTGGCGGCCTGCCCGGCGCCGGACATCCTGATCAACAACAACGGCGGTCCGCCGCTCGCGGATTTCAGGACGCTCGATCGCGAAGCCCTGCTCGCCGGGGTGACGATGAACATGGTCACCCCGATCGAACTGGTGCAGCGGGTCGTCGACGGCATGGGCGAGCGGGGCTTCGGGCGCATCGTGAGCATCACCTCGTCCTCGGTAGTCTCGCCGATCCCCGGGCTCGACCTGTCCAGCGGCGCGCGAGCCGGGCTCACCGCGTTCCTTGCAGGGGTCGCCAGAACGGTGGCCTCCAGGGGAGTGACGATCAATCAGATGATGCCCGGTGCCTTCGACACCGATCGTCTGCGCGGCAATTTCGCGACGGCGAGCGAGCGGACCGGAAAGCCCGAGCAGGACATCGCGGATCAGCGAGCGGCCGGCATTCCCGCACGGCGCTTCGGCAGGCCCGAAGAGTTCGGCGAGGCCTGCGCCTTCCTGTGCAGCGCGCAGGCGGGCTACATCACCGGCCAGAATCTCCTGATCGACGGCGGGGCCTTCGCCGGGGCATTTTGATCCCGCGCCGGTCCGACGCGCGGCCGCTACCGTCCGCCGACGCGAGGCCGGTTGCGGCGGTGTCCGCCCTCTCGCCCGGTCAGCGCTGCTTGCGGGGCGGAAGCCCAGTGTGCTGCGTGGCGATCGAGCCCGCCGTCGGCTGAGCGGACGTCGACCCGCTTCGCGGCCTCCCCTTCGCCCGGCCGGCGCCCTTTCCATTGCCTTGGCCAGCGCTCGCGCCGCGACGCTTCCCCGAGCCTCGCCCGACCTGGCCGTCGGCGCGCGAGCCGTTCTTGCCGCGGGGGCTGCGGTACTCGCCCTTGGGCTGGTACACGGGAACCAGATGCTGCTTGCCGTTGCCGATCAGATCCCTGCGCCCCATCGCCTCCAGCGCCTCGCGCAGGAGCGGCCAGTTCGCCGGGTCGTGGTAGCGGAGAAAGGCCTTGTGCAGTGCGCGCTGTCGGCCGCTCTTCGCGACCGGGACGGTGTCGGAATCGGAACGGATGCGCCTCAGGGGATTCTTGCCGGTGTGGTACATCGCCGTCGCGGTGGCCATCGGGGAGGGGTAGAAGTTCTGCACCTGGTCGGCGCGGAAGCCCTTGCTCTTGAGCCACAGGGCGAGGTTCATCATGTCCTCGTCGGTGGTGCCCGGGTGCGCCGCGATGAAGTAGGGGATCAGGAACTGCTTCTTGCCCGCCTTGGCGGTGAACTCGTCGAACATCGCCTTGAACTCGTCGTACGCGCCGATACCGGGCTTCATCATCTGATCGAGCGGGCCCCGCTCCGTGTGCTCGGGCGCGATCTTCAGGTAACCGCCCACGTGGTGCGTGACGAGTTCCTCGACGTACTCGGGCGACTTGACGGCGAGGTCGTACCGCAAGCCTGACGCGATCAGCACCTTCTTGATGCCGGGCAGGGTGCGGGCGCGCTTGTAGAGCTTGATCAGCGATGAATGATCGGTGTCGAGGTTGGAGCAGATGTCAGGGTAGACGCACGACGGCAGGCGGCAGTTCTTCTCGATCTCGCGGCTCTTGCAGGCGATGCGGTACATGTTGGCCGTCGGCCCGCCGAGGTCCGAGATCACGCCGGTGAACCCTGGCACGTCGTCGCGGATCGTCTCGATCTCCTTGATGATCGAAGCCTCCGAGCGGTTCTGGATAACGCGGCCCTCGTGCTCGGTGATCGAGCAGAAGGTGCAGCCGCCGAAGCAGCCGCGCATGATGTTGACGGAGAAGCGGATCATCTCGTAGGCGGGGATGCGCGCCGCGCCGTAGCTCGGATGCGGAACTCGCGCGTAGGGGTGGTCGAAGACGTAGTCCATCTCCTCGGTCGTCAGCGGGATCGGCGGCGGGTTCAGCCAGAGCTTCCGGCCGCCGCCCTGGTTCTGCACGAGCGCTCGCGCGTTGCCGGGGTTGGTCTCCAGGTGGAGGACGCGGTTGGCGTGGGCGTAGAGGGCCTTGTCGTGTTTCACGACATCGTGCGACGGCAGGCGCAGCACGGTGCGCCCACGCTCGTCGCTCCGCAGCTCGGCGCGCTCCTCACGGCTCATGAAGCGCAGGACCTGCGGGCTCGCGCCCGGCATCGCGACGGCGGCGGAGGCGAAGTCGCCCGCGGTCGTCGCGCCTGTCGTCGCGCCTGTCGACGTACCTGTCGACGCACCTGTCGACGCGGCGTCGGGGGCGGCCTGCTTGCAGTCGCCACCATCCGCCTCGGCGTTGCCGTCGACGTCGTAGCCCGGCACCACGTACGGGTTCACGGGCGCCTCGAGTCGCCCGGGACGATCGATGCGGGTCGAGTCGATGACCCGCCAGGACGGGTCGATGTCGTCGATCAGGAAGGCGGTGCCGCGGATGTCGCGGATGGCGTCGATCGACTCGCCGCCCGCCAGTCGATGAGCGATCTCGACGATCGCGCGCTCGCCGTTGCCGTAGACGAGCATGTCGGCCTTGGCGTCGGCGAGGATCGAGCGGCGCACCTTGTCCTGCCAGTAGTCGTAGTGGGAGATGCGACGCAACGACGCTTCGATGCCGCCGATGACGATCGGGACGTCGCCGAAGGCCTCGCGACAGCGCTGGGCGTAGACGATCGAGGCGCGGTCGGGGCGCAGGCCGCCGACGTCGTCCGGCGAGTAGGCGTCGTCGCTCCGGATCTTGCGGTCGGCGGTATAGCGATTGATCATCGAATCCATGTTGCCGGCGGTGATGCCGTAGAACAGGTTCGGGGCGCCGAGGGCGGCGAAGGCAGCGGCGTCCTGCCAGTCGGGCTGGGCGACGATGCCGACGCGGAAGCCCTGGGCCTCCAGCAGCCGCCCGACGATGGCCATGCCGAAGCTCGGATGATCGACGTAGGCGTCGCCGGTGACGACGATGATGTCGCAGCTGTCCCAGCCGAGCTCGTCCATTTCCTCGCGCGACATCGGCAGGAACGGCGAGCGGCCGTAGCACTCGGCCCAGTAGGGGCGGTACTCGAGCAGGGAGCGGGCGCCGGACGCGGGAGCGGCGTGCGGTGCGGAACGTGCTGGCATGGGAACCGATCTCTTGACAGGGGCGTATGGTAACGGGTTGCCCGCAGGGCCGTCCGGCTTCAGGCCCACCCGGTCGACGTTTCCCCGATCCGCTCGACGCTGCCTCGACCGGCCGTCGCGGAAACGGCACCGGAGCACTCGCTCGTGGACCGTCTGTCCATCGCCCGTGAACGATCGCCGACCCTTTCCGGACCCGACCCGGAACGAACCCCCGCCGCCAGTGAGCCGCCGATGAGCCGCACCGCGAAGTTCCTGTTGCCGGTCCTCGTCCTCGTGGTGGCCGTGCTCGCCGCGCGCGGGATCCTCGAGAGCCGCCCCGAGCCCGAGAGCCGTCCGGAGCGGGCGAGCCTGCAGGGCATCGAGGCGATGCGACTGCAGGCGAGCGACTACCCGGTCGTCATACGGAGCCGCGGCACGGTCCGGCCCACCGTCGCGAACACCCTGGTCAGCGAGGTCACGGGCTCGGTGACGGCCCTCTCGGAGGCCTTCGTGGTGGGCGGTGCGTTCGAGGCGGGCGAGCGTCTGGTGCAGATCGACCGGCGGGACTACGAGATCGCCGCCGCCCGGGTGCGCGCCAACCTCGCGCAGGCACGCGCCCGCCTGGCCGAGCAGGCGGCGTTGGCCGAGCAGGCGCGCCTGGAGTGGCGGGAACTCGGGCGGCGTGGCGAGCCCTCGGCGCTGACCCTGCGGGAACCGCAGCTCGCCGCGGCGGAAGCGGACCGGGACGCCGCGGCGGCGGAGCTGGAGCGGGCCGAGCTGGATCTCGCCCGCACCGCGATCGTCGCCCCCTACGCCGGTCGGGTGCTCGAGCGCACGGTCGATCCCGGGCAGTTCGTGAACCGGGGCGGGTCGCTGGGCCGCATCCACTCGGTCGCCGCGGTCGAGGTGGCGCTGCCGCTCGGGTCGCGTCAGCAGACGTTTCTCGCCCTGCCCGAGCCGGGCCGGGAGCCCGAGGTGCGACTCGAGGCGCGGGTCGGCAACCGGACCGCCGCGTGGACGGGACGGCTCGTTCGCGTCGAAGGTGTCGATGCGGGCACCCGGCAGCTCAACGTCGTCGCGAGGGTGGACACGCCCTGGGCGGACGCCGCCGCGCCGCTGCGCGTCGGGCAGTACGTCGAGGCGCGGGTGGCGGGGCAGGTGCTCGAAGACGTCCATGTCATTCCGCGCAGCGCGCTCCGGGAGGGTCGGGAGGTGCTGATCGTCGACGAGGACGGAGCGATCCGGCGGCGGGACGTCGTCGTCGCGTGGTCCGACGAGACCGAGGTCGCGGTGCGCGACGGGCTCGCCGATGGCGAACTGCTCGTGCTGACGGCGCTCGCGACGGTGGTCGACGGCACGCCGGTGCGGGTGACGATAGACGGAGAGCCGCTCGAGCCTGCCGAAGCGCCGTCGCCGAACGGTCTGCCGCGGTCGCCGGGGTCGCCGGGGTCGGGAGACAGCTGACGTGCATGCCCTGATCGCCTGGTTTGCACGCAACTCGGTCGCGGCCAATCTCCTGATGGTGTTCATCATCGCCGGAGGACTCTCCACGCTCGCCACGCGGCTGCCGCTCGAGGTCTTTCCCGCGTTCGAGCTCGATCGGGTCAACGTCAGCGTCGCCTTCCGGGGAGCGACGCCCGCCGAGGTCGAGGAAGGGGTGACGATTCCGATCGAGGAAGCCGTGCAGGGTCTGTCGGGCATCAAGCGGATCACGTCGACGGCGAGCGAGGGGGTGGGCTCGGTCAGCATCGAGGTCGCCAACGGCGTCGCGCCGGACACGCTCGCGCTGGACGTCGAGCAGAAGGTGCGGGCGATCGGCAACTTCCCTGCCGAGGCCGATGCGCCGACCGTGTCGGTTCCCGAGATCGATCGTGAGGTGATCAGCGTGGTCGTGTCGGGGGCCTTGCCGGAGCGGGAGCTGCGCGTGCTCGCCGATCGGGTGCGCGACGATCTCGAGGCCCTGCCGAGCGTCTCCTCGGTCGCGATCACCGGCACGCGTCGCTACGAGCTCGCGATCGAGATCCCGGAGGCGGCGCTCGACCGGCACGGGCTGACGCTCGCCGGGGTCGCGCAGTCGATCGAGTCGCGCTCGCTGGATCTGGCCGCGGGTGTCGTGCAGTCGGCCGGGGGCGAGGTCGTGCTGCGAACGCGGGGACAGGCTCGCACGGCGGACGAGTTCGGCGAGGTCGTGGTCCTTGCCCGACCGGACGGTACACGGGTCACGCTCGCGGACATCGCGACGATCAGCGACGGCTTCGAGGAAGCGTCGCTCGAGCAACGCTTCGACGGCCAGCGCAGCATCGAGATCGAGGTCTACCGGCGAGGCCTGCAGAGCGCGATCACCGTCGCCGACGACGTCAAGGCCTGGATCGAGGAGACCCGCGAGACCCTGCCTCACGGCGTGTCGCTCGGCTATTGGCGCGACGCCTCGCGGGCGGTACGCGCGCGCCTCGACACGCTGCTCTCGAGTGCCCTTCAGGGAGGGGTCCTGATTCTCATCCTGCTGACGCTGTTCCTGCGTTTCTGGGTGGCGGCCTGGGTGTTCGTCGGGGTGCCCGTCTCGATTCTCGGCGGCATCGCGACGATGGCGATCTTCGGGGTGTCGCTGAACATGCTGAGTCTCTTCGCCTTCATCCTCGTGCTCGGGATCGTCGTGGACGACGCGATCGTCACCGGCGAGAACATCTACACCCACATGCGGCGCAACCCGGACGGCGTGCAGGCCGCGATCGAGGGCACGCAGGAGGTCGCGGTTCCGGTCACCTTCGGCGTGCTGACGACGGTCGCCGCGTTCTCGCCGCTGCTGATGATCGAGGGCGTACGGGGTGCGCTGTTCGCGCAGATCCCGCTGATCGTGATCCCGGTACTGCTGTTCTCGATCGTCGAGTCGAAGTTCGTGCTGCCCTCGCACATGAGTCATCTGAACTTCTTCGAGGTGGGGCGTCCGAACGCCTTCGCGCGGCTGCAGTACCGGATCGCGGACGGGTTCGAGTGGGCGATCGCCCACCTGTACCAGCCCTTTCTCGCCGCCTGCCTGCGCAACCGCTACCTGGTCCTGTCGATCTTCTTCGGTGGCGCGCTGATCGTGTTCAGCCTGGTGGCGTCCGGCAACGTGCGCTTCGTCTTCTTCCCGCGCGTGCAGAGCGAGATCGCGAGGGCGAGTCTGGAGATGCCGGAGGGCACGGCCTTCGAGACGACGCTCGCCCACATCACCCGGATGACCGAAGCCGCTCAGTTACTGCAGGCCCGGCACGTGGATCCGGTCACGAACGAGAGCGTGATCGAGAGCATCCTGTCGACCGCCGGTAGTGCAGGCGGCGGCTTCGGCGGTGGCGGGGTGTCGGCCCAGCCGCATCGAGGGCGTGTCCTGTTCGAGATCGTGCCGCCCGAGGAGCGCACGCTCGACATCTCCAGCCGCGAGCTGGTGGCGGAATGGCGCGAGGAGATCGGCGATATACGGGGCGCGAAGAGTGTCAGCTACCGCGCCGAGTTCGGGCGCGGCGGCAGCCCCATCGACGTGGAGCTGTCGGGCCGTGATTTCGAGGAAATGCGCGAGGTGGCCGACCTCGTCAAGCAGGAGCTTCGCGGGCTCAGCGGCGTGAGCGACATCACCGACACCTTCGAGGGGGGCAAGCAGGAGATCCGGATCGGCATCCTGCCGGGCGCCGAGCAGCTCGGCATCACGCTCGCCGACGTCGCGCGTCAGGTGCGCACGGCGTTTCTCGGCACGGAGGTGCAGAGTATCCAGCGCAACCGGGACGAGGTGCGCGTGGTCGTGCGCTACCCGAAGGCCGAACGGTCGTCGCTCGCGAGCCTCGAGCGGCTGACCGTACGCACCGCCGCGGGTGTCGACGTGCCGCTCGGCTCGGTGGCGAGTCTGGAGAACGGGCGTGGTCTGGCGTCCATCCGCCGGATCGATCGCCGCCGGACGGTCAACGTGCAGGCGGACGTCGACAAGGAGGGCACGGACGTCGAGGCGATCAAGGCCCGTCTGGAGGCGCTCGCCGCCGAGCTCGCGCCGCGCTATCCGGACGTGCGCATCGGACTCGAGGGCGAGGCGCGCGAGCAGCGGGAATCGTTCGGGAGCCTGCGCACCGGGCTCGTCTTCGTGCTGCTCGTCATCTACACCCTGCTCGCGATTCCGTTCAGGAGCTATGTGCAGCCGTTGATGGTGATGGTGGTCATCCCCTTCGGCGTGGTCGGCGGAGTGCTCGGGCACATGCTGCTCGGCATGTCGCTGAGCATCATGAGCTACATGGGAATGCTCGCGCTCTGCGGGGTGGTGGTGAACGATTCGCTGGTGCTGGTGGATTGGGTGAACCGGCAGCGGCGGCAGGGCATCGCGTTGTTCGACGCCGTACGCTCGGCGGGCGTCGCGCGGTTCCGGGCGGTCATCCTGACATCGCTCACGACCTTCTTCGGACTGGTGCCGCTCATCATGGAGAGTAGCACGCAGGCACAGTTCCTGATTCCCATGGCGGTATCGCTCGGTTTCGGCATCCTGTTCGCGACCCTCGTGACGCTGGTGCTGGTGCCGGTGAACTACCTGGTGCTCGAGGACCTGCGGGCCGGGCTTCGCCGCCTGGTGTCCGGACGATCGACCCATGCCGCGGGCGGGACGACCGCCGCGCGGAATCAGCCGAGGCGGACGGCATGACGGAGCACGACCCGGACGCCAACGGCGCCGCGCGCGAGCCTCGCTCGGCGGCCGAGGAGGCGCGTCTGGTCGCGGCGATCACCGAGCTCTTCGAGCGGCGGATCACCTTCAACGAGTTCATGGGCTTTCGGGTCGTTTCGGTGAGCGATGCGCGCGTACGCATCGCGTTCGACATGCGACCGGAGCTGATCGGCCACTACCTGCACGGGCGGCTGCACGGCGGTGTCGTGACCTCGGTGCTCGACGTCGCCGGCGGGCTGGCCGTGATGCGCGGCATCGCGGATCGCTACACCGACGAGCGGGCGATGGCGGTGCTGCAGCGCTTCGCGCATCTCGGCACGATCGACCTGCGGGTGGATTTCCTGAGGCAGGGGATCGGCAAGCGGTTCGTCGCCGACGCGGAAGTGGTGAGGCTCGGTCGGCGCATCGCCGCCTGCGCGATGCGCCTGTCCAACGATGACGACACCTTGATCGCCACCGGCAACGCGACCTACATCGTCAGCTGACGCTCGGCGACGAAGCGCCACCGCCGAACGACGCGCGGCCGGGACGCCGGCAGCGCATACGCGCGACGATCAGCTTTTCTTCGGCGCGAACTCCGCGAAGCACCAGTGTCGCCAGGCCATGCGCGAGCTTCGCGCCTTCGGCGCACCCTCGGTGTTCGTCCGGTACTTGACGAAGTGCACCTCGAGGGTCGCCAGCTGTGTCTCGCGGGTGCGCGTCGGCGTGTTCCAGGAGCGGCAGAGCCAATCGCCGTAGGCACGTCGCACCGCGTTGTTCTCGTGCGAGTCCACGCGGCCGAGATACTTGCGCCAGCGGTAGCCGTCGTAGAGGCCGTAGAACGATTCGGGCGCCGTCCAGTCCGCCTTGCTCGAGGTCAGCGGCATCAGGTCGACCTGTTCCTCGTTGCGCAGGACGCCCGGCACGAGCGCATAGGAGGACAGGGTGAGCGGGTAGGGGGCGAACATGTTCCAGTGCTGGTCCAGCCGCGTCATGCGCGCGGCGTGGTCGACGAGCGGGGGCTTCTGGCCGCGCACCTGCGGCAGTCCCACGACGTTGTACGCGGTGACGACGTAGAAGAAGAAGGCCGCGAGCAGGCTGCCGGTGATGGTCGGGCGCAGGCGCATCGTGCGCCAGGCGAGGGTGCGGGCCGTGAACTCGCTCAGGCGATACCGGTACCGCTGGACCTGACCGTAGACCGCGTTCCCGAGGGCCACGAACGGGGGCAGGCTCATCAGCCAGCCCAGCGGTCGGAAGAGCGGGCTTTCGCGAAAGAGGAAGGCCATCGCGTGCCAGTGCAGGCGCGGTCGGTCGTCCGCGTCGGTGACGACCCAGGAGTTCTCCCGCTCGAGCAGCGCCCCGATGGTCGCGTCGTCCTGCGCCGGGCGGATGACGAGCCGATCGGGCAGCAGCAGGAGTTCTCGCAGGATCAGGCAGGTCTTCAGGCAGAAGCCGCAATCGCGATCGTAGTGGATGACGATCTGCTCGCGTCGCGTGCCGGCGGCGTGGCGTCTCGCCAGCAGCCAGGTCCACGTCGCGCCGGGCAGGAGCAGGGCGAGCGAGGTCAGGTCGATCAGCGGAAACAGGCCGATGTGGAGCATCAGGCCGAATGCCACATGCAGCGACGCGAGCAGCGCCAGACCCAGCAGGCGCAGGCGTGGCCAGAGAAACGGCAGGAGCACCAGCAGCGGTGCGGTGAACTCGACCACCAGTACGAACAGCGTCGCGCCCTTCAGCAGCCACGCCGGGAAGGTGGCGAACCAGGTGCCGATCGGGGTCGCGAAATGCTGCAGGCTCACCGCGTAGTAGGCGGCATCGAAGCGCGTGATCCACGCGTCGCCGGTCTTCATCAGGGCGGTGAAGGTGTAGAGGTAGAGCACCTGAAACGTGATCGCGATCGTCGCGATGGAGAAGTAGGGTTGAAGCCCTTCGGGTGGATGCAGGGGCTGATTCGGTCGATCCCGCTTCTCGGGTCGGAGCGCTGCATCCACCGATCGTCGCGCGCCGAGCGGCAGGAACATCGCCCAGAAGCAGATGACCCCGAGCAACTGATCCCCGCCCTGCAGGACGAGCGGGTTGCGGTTGAGCAGCGAGGCGACCATCAGGAAGGTGCCGATGCTGGCCAGGCGCGTCCGGTAGCCCACGAGCAGGGCGAGCGCGAACAGGGCCGCGACGACGAACAGCACCACCTGCCACCACAGTTCGCCGCTGGCGACGTGGAACGACCAGTGCCAGCGGTGTCCGATCTCCAGCAGATCCGCCCTCGGCAAGACCCCCGCGTCCGTGTAGAAGGTTCGGAGGTCCAGGCTTCGAAGCGCGAGATCCGCGAGCACGACGAGCGCGAGCATCACGCGGAACAGCGCCAGCGAGCGCAGGTCGAAGGAGAAGACGGTGCGCAGCCGGGTGGCGAGCGTGGAGAAGGTCATCGAGCCGGTTCAAGGTGCCTGTGAGGAGGCGACGCCCGGGCGTCGCAGGGACCCTAGGGTACGTCGACTGGTCCCGGCTCGCTCGCCTGAGGCACACCGTCTTCGTCGATGGCCAGACGGGAGAAGCCGACCCAACGGGGTGCCGCGTCGGCCGCGAAGGCGATCAGCGCCCGCCCGTGAATGTAGTCGGCGTCCGTGACGACGCCGCGGCGGCCGGCGAACTCGCCGCGCAGTGCCTTCACCTGCACGCCGTGCGCGAAGACGGGGCGTCGCCCGCGCGTCGCTCGCGCCTGACGCGCTTCGGCGGCCTGAAGCAACTGTCGCAGCATGGCGCGACGAGTGGCCTCCGCATCCTCACCGGCAGCCGGCCGGACCGGTGCCGACGCGAGCTCGGGCGGCCGGGCCTCCCGGGATGCCTCTACCGGAGCCGATGCCGGCGGGCTCCCGGGGCCTGTGCCGGCGCCTGCGCCGGCGCCTGCGCCGATGCCGGCCTCCCGGCGCGTCGGTGCCTCGGGCGCCCCGCTCGAGACTGACCGGCGTCTCTCCGCGTGGCGTCGCTCGCCCTTCAGCGCACGCCAGAAGCGCGGCGCCTCGTGCCGGCGACGATCGCCGCGGCGGCGTTCGAGGGCGGACCTCACGCTCATCGCGTCGGGCTCGGGGGCGCGCTCACGTGGCGGCCGCTTCCCCGGCGAGAAACAGCCAGGTCTCGACCAGCGTATCGGGGTTCAGCGAGACGCTGGAGATACCCTGGTCCATGAGCCAGCGCGCGAGATCCGGGTGGTCCGAGGGGCCCTGTCCGCAGATGCCGACGTACTTGTCGGCCTTGCGCGCCGCCGCGATGGCCTGCCCGAGGAGCTTCATGACCGCCGGATCCCGCTCGTCGAACAGGTGGGCGACGAGGCCCGAGTCCCGGTCGAGCCCCAGGGTCAGCTGGGTGAGATCGTTCGAGCCGATCGAGAAGCCGTCGAAGCGTTCGAGAAACTCGTCGGCGAGTACCGCGTTGCTCGGCACCTCGCACATCATGACGATGCGCAGTCCGTTCTCGCCGCGCACGAGGCCGTGGCTCGCCATCAGCGCGAGCACCTGGTCGGCCTCCTCGAGGGTGCGCACGAAGGGGACCATGAGTTCGACGTTCATGAGGCCCATCTCTTCGCGCACGCGCTTGAGGGCGCGGCATTCGAGCGCGAAGCATTCCTCGAAGGAGGTGGAGAGATAGCGAGAGGCGCCGCGGAACCCGATCATCGGATTTTCCTCGTCCGGCTCGAACAGGGAGCCGCCGATCATGTTGGCGTACTCGTTCGACTTGAAGTCGGAGAGGCGCACGATGACCGGGTGTGGTGCGAAGGCCGCACCGAGGGTCGCCACGCCCTCGACGATCTTGTCCACGTAGAAGTCGACCGGGTTCCGGTAGCCGGCTGCCCGCTCGGCGATCTCGGCCTTCACCTCGTCCGGCATCGCGTCGTGTTCGAGCAGCGCCTTCGGGTGCACGCCGATGGTGTTGCTGATGATGAACTCGAGGCGGGCCAGGCCGACGCCGGCGTGCGGCAGGCGACTGAACCCGAACGCGCGTTCGGGATTGCCGACGTTCATGGTGAGCTTGAACGGCAGTTCCGGCAGGGTGTCGAGTCGCGTCTCGGCGATGTCGAAGGGCAGCTCGCCCTCGTAGACGAGTCCGGTGTCGCCTTCGGCGCAGCTGGCGGTCACCGACTGGCCGTCCGACAGACGCGTGGTCGCGTCGCCGCAGCCGACGATCGCCGGCACGCCGAGTTCCCGGGCGATGATCGCGGCATGGCAGGTCCGCCCGCCGCGATTGGTGACGATGGCCGCCGCACGCTTCATGACCGGTTCCCAGTCGGGGTCGGTCATGTCGGTGACGAGCACGTCGCCGGGGCGCACCCGATCGATGCCCTCGATGTTCTCGACGACGCGGACGACGCCGGCGCCGATGCGCTGACCGATGCTGCGGCCGCGCACGAGCACCGGGCAGTCATGTTCGCCGAGTCGATAGCGGCGGATCACGTTGGCCTCGACGCGAGATTCCACGGTCTCGGGCCGGGCCTGCAGTATGTACAGCTCGCCGTCGTTGCCGTCCTTGCCCCACTCGATGTCCATGGGACGTTCGTAGTGGCGCTCGATGGTGAGCGCCATGCGGGCGAGCGCCTCGACGTCGGCGTCGCCGAGTGAAAAGCTCAGCCGCTCGGCCTCGCTGGTGTCGATGGTGTCGACCGCGCGCCCCGCGCCGCCATCGCCGTAGATCATCTTGATCGCCTTGGAGCCGCGAGTGCGGCGGAGGATGGCGTGGCGTCCGGCGTCGAGGGTCGGCTTGTGGACGTAGAACTCGTCCGGATTGACCGAGCCCTGGACGACGCACTCGCCGAGGCCCCAGGAACTCGTCACGAACACCGCATCCGGAAAGCCGGTCTCGGTGTCCACGGAGAACATGACGCCACTCGCGCCGATGTCGCTGCGGACCATCCGCTGGATGCCGGCGGAGAGCGCGACGTCGGCGTGCGCGAAGCCCTGGTGGACACGGTAGGAGATCGCCCGGTCGTTGTAGAGCGAGGCGAAGACCTCGCGGACACGCTCGAGCACGTCGTCGAGGGTCGTGACGTTCAGGAAGGTTTCCTGCTGCCCGGCGAAGGAGGCTTCGGGCAGGTCCTCGGCGGTGGCCGAGGAGCGCACCGCGACGGAGACGGTGCCGGGTTCGGCGGACCCGACGAGCGCCTGCCAGCCCTCGCCGATCGCTGAACGAAAGGCATCGGAGAGTGGCGCCTCGACGATCATCGCGCGGATCTCCGAGCCGGCGGCGGCGAGGGCGGTGACGTCCTCGCTGTCGAGCCCTTCCAGACGAGTGGCGATGCGCGCATCGAGCCCGCTCGTGGCGAGGTGGTCGCGGAAGGCGTCCGCCGTCGTCGCGAAGCCGTCGGGGACGCGGATGCCGAGCCCCGCCAGGTTCGCGACCATCTCGCCGAGCGAGGCGTTCTTGCCACCGACATCGACGACATCCTTCATTCCGAGCTCGGCAAAGCGTCTGGTGTATTCGATCGTGCTCGACTCGCTCATCGGCGGCTCCGGAGTGGCGCGCTTCCTGCCGGGGTTGGCGGCGCGTATCGTGTCATCTTGAAGGCGGCGACGCCGCGGCGGGAGGGTCGGACATGGTGGACGAACGGCGCGAGGGAGCGGCGGATGCGGCGACCGGCAGCCCGGTGCGGCAGGCGTTCATCGTGTCCGATCGCACGGGCCTGACGGCGGCGGCGATGGCGCACAGCCTGATGGCGCAGTTCCCCGACGTGGACTTTCACACGGAGACCTTCACCTTCGTCGACACGGCACTCAAGGCGCGCGGGGTGGTCGAGCTCTGCCGCGACGCGACGCGACGGGACGGCGTGCAGCCGCTGATCTTCGTGACCCTGGCCGATCAGACCATCCGCGAAGGCTTCCGGCTCGCGGAGGTCGAGGTCTTCGACCTGTTCGAGACCTTCATCGGACCGCTGGAGCGGCGGCTCGGCGTGGCGTCCTCGCACACCGTCGGACGCTCGCACGGCGTGGGCGACGAAGCGGCCTACTCGTCGCGGATCGCCGCGGTGCATTTCGCCCTGCAGACCGACGACGGGCTCGAGCTCGAGCATTACGGACGGGCGGAACTCATCGTGTGCGGGGTCTCGCGATGCGGCAAGACCCCGGTCTCCCTGTATCTGTCGCTGCACTACGGCGTCTACGTATCCAACTATCCACTGACGGGCGAGGAGCTCGAGAGTCGCACCCTGCCGCCGGCGCTCGAACCCCACCGGGACAAGCTCTTCGCGCTGACCATCGATCCGATGCGTCTTGCGCAGATCCGACGCGAACGCCTGCCCGGCAGTCAATATGCGGAAGCGGCGACCTGCCAGCAGGAAGTGGCGCGTGCCGAAAGTCTCTTCCGCGCCTGCCGGGTGCCGCTGCTGAACACCACGCGAATGTCCGTGGAGGAGATCGGCGCCATGATCGTCAACCGCGTGCCGGCGTTGACCCGTCGCTAGAGGCGCTCGCGGTCCGGCCATCGGCGCGGCGATCAATCCTTCGGCTGGTCGACATACCGGAGGTAGGGCTTGACCTTGCGAATGCCGCCCGGGTGCTGCTTCGCGGCGTCCTCGTCGGACACCGCCGGCACCACGATGACCTCGTCGCCGCTCTGCCAGTCCGCCGGGGTCGCCACCTTGTGCCGAGCCGTCATCTGCATCGAGTCGATCACCCGGAGGATCTCGTCGAAGTTGCGGCCGGTCGTCATCGGGTAGGTCAGGATCAGCTTGATCTTCTTGTCGGGGCCGACGATGTAGACCGAGCGGACCGTCGCGTTGGTCATCGCCGTCCGGCCTTCCGACGTGCCGGTCTCGTCGGCCGGAAACATGTCGTAGAGCTTGCCGACGGCGAGGTCGGTGTCGCCGATCATCGGGAAGTCGACGGTCGCGCCCTGGGTCTCGGCGATGTCGTTCGCCCACTCGGCGTGGTTCTCGACCGGGTCGATGCTCAGGCCGATGACCTTGGTGTTGCGCCTTTCGAACTCGGGCATCAGGTGCGCGACCCGGCCGAGCTCGGTCGTGCACACCGGCGTGAAATCCTTCGGGTGACTGAAGAGCACCGCCCAACCCTCGCCGATCCAGTCATGAAAGCTCACGTCCCCCATCGTCGTCCGGGCCGTGAAGTCGGGGGCGATGTCGTTGATCCTGAGACTCATGTCGAAGGCTCCGATGGCGGTGGTCGAGTAGCAGCGAGTGTAACGCGCCACTCCGTCCGGAGCGTCGAGATGTGACGTGTCCGTCAGAGTCGTCCGGTTCGTGACGGGCAGTACGCGGTTCGGACTCCGGTCCGTGCGCTCGTGGCCGATGCCTGTCCATGCGCGAAGCCCCGACAAGCCCCGTCCCGTCGTTCCGTCGTCCGATGCGGCCGGCGCCCGCGCGCCTCGGGCTCGCGATGCTGGCGCTCGCCCTGCCGCTCACGAGTCCCGCGGTCGCGGCGGCTGACCCGACATCGGCCCCGCAGGCCGATCGGATGGTCGACACGCTGCCGGTATCGGCGGCGACAGCGTTCGGCGCCGCCGGAGCGGACGATGTGCTCGTCGTGGAAGGCGACATCCTGACCTCCGCCAGCGGGGGGTCGATGGGTGGCTTCCGCGGGGTCGGACCGGGCGGCGCGGGCCGTCTCTGGCCGAATGGCGAGGTTCCGTATCGCCTGGACCCGACGCTCGCGCCCGGGTCGGTGAGCGCCATCGAGGCGGCGGTCGCGATGTGGAACGCGATCGGCGGCATCACGCTCGTCGAGATCGGCTCCGAGGCGGCCACCCGCGATGGCGTCACCGACGACGCCGATCATCTGCTCTTCCAGGTCGGGCCGGGCTGCGCGTCGTGGGTCGGCCGCCAGGGTGGCGCGCAGGCCGTGTGGATCGGTCCGAGTTGCACGGCCGGCAGCGCGATGCACGAGATCGGGCATGCGCTCGGGCTCGAGCACGAGCACACCCGCCCCGATCGTGACGGCCACATTCGCGTGCTGTGGGACAACGTCGCCCCCGAGAAGCGCCACAACTTCGAGCCCGCCCCGCGGGGCTCGCTGCTCCTGGGCGACTACGACATCGCCTCGATCATGCATTACGGGCCGAACAATTTCTCGGTGGACGGGCGCCGGACCCTCGAGCCGCTCGATCCGGCGTCCGCCGGTCGCATGGGGCAACGCGATCGGCCGAGTGCCGGCGATGTCGCGGCTGTCGCGCGGCTGTACGCAAGCGATCTCTCCCTCGAGATCAGCGCCGGCGAGGAGACCACGCTCTTCGTGACCAACCAGCACGCGCAGGGCGCGCATGACGTGTCCGTCGCGATCGAGACCGAAGGCGCCTCGGGCTCGGTCAGCATCGGACGCGAATCGGCGGGCGACTGGCGCTGCTCCGCCGACGGCGTCGTCCCGGCCGAAGCGGCTTCGAGTGAATCGCTCCGGACCACGGGTGCGATCGCGTGTCGCCTGCCGCGCCTGGCCGGCGGGGCGTCCAGCCGCCTGGTGCTGACGATGGATCCCGCGACGCTCGACACGGGTCTGGTGGCGAGTGTCGGTTCGAAGACGCCCGACCTCGACCCGACCAACAATGCCGGCCGGACGAACGGGCGGGTCGCGCCGCCGATGGCGCGGGCGCTGGCCGAGCCCGTCGTCCTGGCGGACGTCTCCTTCGCTGCCGACGACGGCACCGGGCGAGGCGTGCAGGCAACGAGCGGTGGTGCGGCCTTCGGCTGGCTCTGGGTCGGTGCCCTTCTCGCGGGTTGGCGTCGGCGACGTCCGCTAGCGCGAGGGTAGCGACCCGTCGTCCGACAGCTCGTTTTCCCGATACCCCGGGTCGGAACCGTCCGGGGTGCTGCCGTCGTCGACGCCGTTCGGGGTTTCCTCCAGAGGAACGGCGTCCGGGATGGGCTCGTCGGTCTGCACCTCGTCCACCGGCAGTTCCCCACCGATGATCTCGTCGGCCGGCGCGCCCGACGGCAGGAAGCCACCATCCCCGGATCCGCCGCTGTCGTCGTCGTCGAGCATCAGGATCACTTCGGTGACCGTCGCGTCCGCGCGCTTCCCGTCACGCACCAGCAGGTGATTCGGCGAGAGCTTCGCGACCGCCCGGTCGAACGGCTCGTCGACGATGTCGGCGGTGATCGGGGTGCCACCGTTGCCGGTGACCACGAAGTTGATGCCGGTCTCGGCCGCGAGGGCGGCGGCGAGCTCGGTCACCGACGCACCGTTGGCCCGGATCGACAACAGCCCGTCGCGCATCGCGATGTCGAAGGACTGCTGCGCGGTGGCGGTGCTCGCCCCCAGCAGCGCGAGCCACGTGAACCAGACGAGGCGGCAGCGGGCCCGTATCCCGGCGAAAATCGACGGTCGACGCGTGGAGCCGAGCGGCATATCGCTCTCCGGTGAAGTGAGGGGCCCTGCCGAGTGTATGCCGGACGCGGCCGCGGTGCGCACCGCGATGGCCGAAACGTGCAGTGTGCCTGACGCGAAAGGCGGCGGCCGATGGCAAGATCACCGGTCGGAAACGGTCGCCGGGCCTCGCACGAGGCGGTCCGGGTGAACGATAGTGTGCGGCGAGCCGACCGCATTCGACGGACGGTCTGCACGGGAGAACGAGGATGACCCTGTCCCACACGACGACCGTCCGCCCGGCCTTGCCGGCGGTCCTGCTGGTGCCCCTGCTCGCGACGGCGCCCGCCGCCGACGCCGCGTCCGGCATCATCGCGCGCATCGGCGTCGATGCCGGCGGCGAGGAACTGCAGGCCGTGCAGTTCACCGACGGGGAGCGCGACGGCATCGCGGCGGGCGCTGGCGTGCACCTCGTCGTCGGCGGCCGACTGGCCGTGGGCGATTCGGGGCTGGAGAGCGATCTGACGGTCGGCTACAAGTTCGACTCGGTCGACGCCGACAACGGCGAGATCGCGTTCTCGAGAGTCACCCTCGACGCCCTCCAGTTCCTGCGTCTGGGCGAACGCTTCCGGGTCGGCGGCGGACTGACCTACGAGCTGTCCCCGACCGTCGACGTCGAGGGGCCGAACGGCTTCGGTGGACGCATCGACGACTCGACCGAGGCCGACGGGGCGTTCGGGTACGTGGTCGCCGCCGACTACCTCGTCGGCCGCAGCGTGGAGCTCGGCCTGCGCGCGACCTTCATCGAGTACGACTTCGAGCGCGCCAGCTCGATCGACGGCGACAGCGTGGGCGGCTACCTCACCTATCGCTTCTGACGCCTCGGCGACGTGCGCCCGAGCGCGTCGACGGGCTGACCGGAAGATGACGGGCCGCGCCTGATCGGCGTACGGTGGCCGCCCCCGGCGATGTGGCCGGGCGACGCGCAGAGTCAGCCTCGCCACCGTGACCGTCAGACCGGCCTCACCCGAAGCGCACATCGGAACCTACTACGCGGTCGCCTTCGGCGCGCTCGGCTTCGTCCTGCCGTTCTTCTCGCTGTGGCTGGATGCGCGCGGGATGTCGCCCGGCATGATCGGCGTGACCGTCGCCGCCCCCTCGGTCGCGATGATCCTGACGACGGTGCTGATCGGCCGCCGCATCGACGGGCTCGGAGAGCCTCGCGCCGGGATCGTGCTGCTCAATGCCGCCGTGCTCGTGCTGAACGCGGCGCTCGTGTTCGCGCACGGTGAGTGGGCGATCCTCGTGCTCTGGACGCTGGGCGGGATGATGCTGCATGCGGCGATGCCGGCGAGCGACGCGCTCGCCCTCGACGTCACGCGGCGGCGCGGGACCGACTGGGCGCGGCTGCGAATGTTCGGCTCGATCGGCTTCGTCGTCGCGGTACTCGTCGGCGGCGCGCTCTTCGAGCGACTCGGACTCGAGCTGTTTCTCGGCATGCTGATCGCCACCAGTGCGCTACGTCTGCTCGCGTCGGCGCGATTGCCGTCGGCGCGCGCCCCGGCGGCGCGAGGCCCGAGAAGGCTGTCCGACGGCGCCTCCGGCGTCCCGCCCGTGGACGAGCCGACGGTCGAACGCGCGGCCGGCGAGTCCCTGTACCGCCCGGGCGTACTGCTCACGCTCGCCGGGGCGGCCCTGATCAACGCCTCGCACGCGTTCTTCTACGCCTTCGGCTTGCTGGTCTGGACCCGCGCCGGCGTCGGCGAGACGCTCGGCGGCGTTCTCTGGGGCGCGGGCGTCGTGGCGGAGGTCGCGTTGATGTGGCGCTTCGGCGCGATCGCGCGCCGGGTCTCGGCGCGCGCCTGCCTGCTGCTCGCCGGTGCCGCAGGCCTCGTTCGCTGGTCGATCACGGCATTCGAACCGGGTGTCGGCTGGCTGCTGTTCGCGCAGTCCCTGCACGCGGCGACCTTCGGCCTGATGTTCCTGTCCACCGCGAGCTTCATCGCGCGACGCGTCGCCTCGCACGATGCGGTGCGCGGCCAGTCGCTGTCGGCGACCTTCGCCGCCAGCACGATGGCGGGGGCCACCTGGGGCGTGGGCTGGGTCTACGAGGATCACGGCGCCGGGGCGGCCTACCTGTGCATGGCGGCGCTCTGCGCGCTCGGCATGACGCTCGTGGGCGCCAGCTACCGCACGGCTCTCGACTGAGCCGCGACGCCGTTCGACGGACGACGCCAGGCGCGTGGCGAGCGACCGAAACGTCGGGCGAAAGCGCGGCTGAACCCCGAGGTCGCGGCGAAGCCGGTCGCCCGCGCCACCTCGGCGACGGCTCGATGCTCGTCGCCGAGCAACTCCGCCGCCCTTGCCAGACGAAGCTCGAGGTAGTGCCGAGCGGGGCTCGCGTCCATGCGCTCGTGGAAGAGGCGCTCGAGCGTGCGGACGGAGAGCCCGGCGTGGCGCGCGAGATCGGCGCGTGACAGGGGTTCGTCGAGGTTGTTGCGCATCAGTTCTAGGGTCGTCGCGAGGGCGGCGGGCAAGGAGCGCTCATCGTCCTCGCTGAACGCCGCGCTACCGTCGCCACCCCGTCCGGCGTCGGCGGCGAGGATCGCGCGGACGGCGCGTGCCGTCGACGCGCCGTCGTGGCGTCCGATCAGCGCGAGCACGAGTTCCAGCGCGCTCGCCGGTCCGGCGGCCGAGAGTCGTCCGCGATCGATCACCAGCGGCCGGCGACGGATGCGCAGCCGCGGGAAACGCGCCGCGAGCGCGGCCCGGTCATGCGGATGAACCGCGCATTCGTGATCGTCGAGCAGACCGGCATGGGCGAGCGCCGCGACCCCGTTCCAGAGACCGCCGAGCGCGATGCCTGCCTCGTCGGCGGCGCCGAGCAGTCCGGAGAGACGAGGATCCTCCTCGAGCGAACAGCGATAGCCGCCGCAGACGAACAGGTGATCGATGCCCTCGAGCAGCTCGGGGACGGGCACGGCGAGCGAGTGCGTCGCGGCGAGGGCGATGCCGATGTCGCTCGACACGGTGGTGTCGGGCCCGGCCGCGAGGGTCGCGACGCGATAGCGCGCAGGACCGTCGACGAGGGCGGCGGTGACCAGCGCGTCGGCAGCCGCCGTGAAGCTCAGCAGCGAGAAGTGCGGCGGCAGAACGAACAGGACGCCGGCGAGGCGCGGTCGGTCCGGTGCGGGTCGTCGGGGCATCGGACGCGCCGGGCGGGGTGGGAGACTGTCGTAGATTGGCAAGATCGTCGTTCGATGACAAGTATTTCGTTCGGCGGTACGGTGTGAGCCTCGGGCGGCCGGGCACAATGCGGGCCTCACGCCGTGCCAGCGGCGCCCAGAGCGGACCCGCGCCATGGCGACCCATCGCTTTTCCGGATTCGGCCTCGTCAGGGAGGCCGTCCGGCACCAGGAACACTGGCCGCGCATGTGGCGCAGCCCCCGGCCGAAGAAGCGCTACGACGTGATCGTGGTGGGCGGCGGCGGTCACGGTCTCGCGAGCGCCTTCTACCTCGCGAAGTCGCATCCCCGACTGTCCGTCGCGGTGCTGGAGAAGGGCTGGATCGGCGGTGGCAACACCGGACGCAACACCACCATCGTCCGCTCGAACTATCTGTGGGACGAGGCCGCGCGGCTCTACGAGCACGCGATGGGTCTCTGGGAAGGCTTGAGCCAGGCGCTCAACTACAACGTCATGTTCAGCCAGCGCGGTGTCATGAACCTCGGACACAACCTGCAGGACATGCGCGACATCGAGCGGCGCGTGAACGCCAACCGGCTCAACGGCATCGACGGCGAGGTGATCGACGCCGGGCGCTGCAAGGCCATCTGCCCGCTGCTCGACATCTCGCACGACAGGCGCTACCCGGTCATGGGGGCATCCTGGCAGCCGCGTGCGGGGGTTGCCCGCCACGACGCGGTCGCCTGGGGCTTCGCACGCGCCGCCGACGCACTCGGGGTCGACATCATCCAGCGCTGCGAGGTGAGCGGCTTCGTGATGGAGCAGGGCGCGGCACTCGGCGTCGAGACGACGGCGCACGGCACGATCGAGGGCGGGCGCATCGGCTGCGTCACCGCGGGCCATTCCGGCGTGCTGGCGGGGTATGCGGGATTCCGTCTGCCGATCGAGTCGCACCCGCTGCAAGCCTACGTGTCCGAGCCCATCAAGCCGATCCTCGACACCGTCGTCATGTCGAACGCGGTGCACGGCTACATGTCCCAGTCGGACAAGGGGGACCTGGTCGTCGGCGCGGGTATCGACGGCTATGTCGGCTACGGGCAGCGCGGGTCCTACCCGGTCATCGAGCACACCATGCAGGCGATCATCGAGCTCTTTCCCTTCGTCAGCCGTGTGCACATGAACCGCCAGTGGGGCGGCATCGTCGACACCACGCCGGACGCCTGTCCCATCATCTCGAAGACCCCGGTCGACAACCTGTTCTTCAACTGCGGCTGGGGAACCGGCGGCTTCAAGGCGACGCCGGGCTCGGGCCATGTCTTCGCGGACCTCCTGGCGGACGGCGAGCCGAACGCGCTCGCCGAACCGTTCGACATGCACCGTTTCCATTCCGGTGCCTTGATCGACGAGCACGGCGCGGCAGGTGTCGCGCACTGACCCCGACCCGACGATCGGCACGACGACACGAGAGACTGTCCATGTTCCTGATCCATTGCCCCCACTGCGGCGAGTCGCGCTCGGAGGAGGAATTTCACCGCAGCGGAGAGGCGCACCTGATGCGCCCGGCCGATCCGGCTGCCTGCAACGACGCCGAGTGGGGTGACTATCTCTATTTCCGCGACAACCCGCGCGGCGAGTGCCGCGAGATGTGGGTGCACGCGAGCGGCTGTCGCAAGCACTTCAACATCGCCAGGAACACGGCGACGTACGAGATCCTCGCCACGTATCCGATCGGCGAGACCGTCGACGGGGCGTCCTCGTGATCGGCAGCCATCACCTGCGCGCCCAGCAGCGCAACCGCCTCTCATCGGGCGGGCGCATCGACCGCACGGCCCCCTTGCACTTCACGTACGCGGGCCGACGGATGCAGGGCTATGCCGGCGACACGCTCGCCTCCGCCCTGCTCGCGAACGGAGTGGACGTCATCGGGCGAAGCTTCAAGTACGGCCGGCCGCGCGGCATCATGACGGCGGGCGTCGAGGAGCCGAACGCGATATTGCAGCTCGGGCACCATCCGGCGACGACCGTGCCGAACATCCGTGCGACCGAGCAGAGCCTGTACGAAGGGCTGTCGGCCGGGCCGGTCAACGGCTGGCCGAGCGCCGACAACGACGTCATGGGCGTGGTCGGCAAGGTCGCGGGCAACCTGATGACGCCCGGCTTCTACTACAAGACCTTCATGTTCCCGAAGTCGCGTTGGGAGACCTACGAGCGCTTCATCCGCAAGGCCGCCGGACTCGGCCGGGCCCCGACGGCCGTCGACCCCGACGCCTACGATCACGTGAACGCGCATGCCGACGTGCTCGTCGTCGGTGCGGGCCCGGCGGGACTCGCCGCGGCGCTCGCCGCCTCGAAGGGCGGCGCACGGGTCATGCTGGCCGACGAGCGCGAGGAGTTCGGAGGTTCGCTGCTGCACGGCGACGAGTTCGTCGACGGGCAGGGCGCGATGAACTGGGTGTCCGGCGTGGTCGCCGAGCTCGAGGCCGACCCGAACGTGACGCTGCTGCGTCGCTCGACCGTCAACGGCTATCACGATCACGGTTTCCTGACGATTCGCGAACGCCTCACCGATCACCTGCCGGTGCGCGGCGGGCAGACGGCCGGGGAGTACCGCCAGCGCCTGCACCGGGTGCGGGCCGCGGCGGTCGTCCTCGCGAGCGGGGCGCACGAGCGTCCGCTGGTGTTCGCGAACAACGACGTTCCGGGCTGCATGACGGCGTCGTCCGTCTCGCACTACATCCGTCGCTTCGCGGTGGTGCCGGGCCAGCGGCTGGTCGTCGCCACGGCCAACGACGGCGGCTACCGGGCGGCGTTCGACTGGCTCGAGGCGGGTCGCGACGTCGTCGCCGTGGTGGACGCGCGGCGCGAACCGGACGGCACCGCCTTCGAGGAAGCGCAGCGGCGGGGCATCCGGGTGATGACGGGCTGCGTGGTGGTCGAGGCCAGGAGCGGCAGGTGGGGCGGCAATCGGGTCAGCGGCGCGCTGGTCGCGCCGGTGGACGCGGCGGCCGCCTTCGTCATCGGTGATACCTCGCTGCTCGCCTGCGACACGATCGCGTCGAGCGGTGGCTGGAGTCCGGCGGTACATCTGTCCTGCCACACGGGCAGCCGACCGGTGTGGAACGCCGCGGCGCTGGGCTTCGTGCCGGGAGAGACGATCGAGAACTGCTTCCCGGGCGGCAGCGTCGTCGGCGAGCTCGCGCTCGGCGGCTGTCTGGCCAGCGGCATCCGGGCGGCAGGAGACGCGCTCCTCGCGGCGGGCGTCGGCGGCGAGGGATCGGTGACGGCGCTACCGGACAGTCCGCCGACCTCCTCCGACAACGAGACCGTCGCACCCCCGATGGCCCTGTTTCTCGCGCCGCATCCGAAACCCGCGAGCCGGGCGCCCAAGCAGTTCGTCGACTTCCAGAACGACGTGACGGCCGGCGCGATCGAGATGACGGTGCGCGAGGGCTTCGAGTCCATCGAGCACGTGAAGCGCTACACCGCGCTCGGCTTCGGAACCGATCAGGGCAAGACCGCCAACGTCAACGGGCTGGCCATCGTCGCACGCGCGCTCGGTCGGGACATCCCCGAGGTGGGCACGACGGTGTTTCGACCGAACTACACGCCGGTATCCTTCGGTGTGGTCGCCGGCCCGCACGTGGGCGAGCTGTTCGACCCCGAGCGGTACACGCCGATGCAGGCCTGGCACGAGGCGGCGGGCGCGACGTTCGAGAACGTGGGTCAGTGGAAGCGGCCCTGGTTCTACCCGCGCAAGGGTGGCAGCGGTCCGGACGGGTTCGAGACGATGGCCGAGGCGATCGCGCGAGAGCAGCTCGCGACCCGCAACGGCGTCGGCATCCTCGATGCGTCCACGCTCGGCAAGATCGACGTGCAGGGGCCGGATTCGCGCGAGTTCCTCGATCGCGTTTACACCAATGCGTGGTCGAAGCTCGCGCCGGGGCGCTGCCGCTACGGCCTGATGTGCACCGAGGACGGCATGGTCTTCGACGACGGCGTCACCGCGTGCCTGGCAGAGAATCATTTCCACATGACCACGACCTCCGGAGGGGCGGCGCGCGTGCTCGGCTGGCTCGAGCTGTGGCTCGAGACCGAGTGGCCCGACCTGGACGTGCGGGTGACGAGCGTCACCGACCAGTGGGCCACCATGGCCGTCGCGGGACCGAAGGCGCGAGAGCTGCTCGCGCCGCTGACCGACATCGATCTCTCGGCAGAGGCCTTCCGCTTCATGGACTGGAAGTCGGGCACGGTCGCCGGCGTGCCGGCGCGTGTGTTCCGGATCTCCTTCACCGGCGACCTGAGCTACGAAGTGAACGTGCCGGCTCATTACGGGGCGCACGTGTGGCGCGCGCTGTTTGCCGAAGGCGAGCAGCACGATCTCACCCCCTATGGCACGGAGACCATGCATGTGCTGCGCGCGGAGAAGGGTTTCGTGATCGTCGGGCAGGACACGGACGGCTCGCTGACGCCCCACGACATGGATCACGGCTGGGCGGTGTCGGAAAACAAGCCCTTCAGCTTTCTCGGACGCCGCGGCATGCAGCGTGCCGACTGCCTGCGTTCGGGGCGCAAGCAGCTCGTCGGGCTCGAGACCGTGGACCCGACGGTCGTCCTTCCCGAAGGGGCGCAGGCGGTCGCGGATCCCGAGCAGGCGATCCCCATGACGATGATCGGACACGTGACCTCGAGCTACCACTCGGCCTTCCTCGGACGCTCGATCGCGATGGGCGTGATCCGCGACGGCGTTTCCCGGCAGGGCGATCGGGTGTTCTTTCCGCTCGCCGACGGGCGCACCGTCGAGGCGACGATCCGCGCCACCGTGTGGCTCGATCCGGACAACGCGAGGCAGGGCGCATGAGCGACGCAGGCGTGGTGTTCGTCGAGCCGCAGTGGGTCGCGGCGGCGGCGAAGGGACCGGTTGTCGAGCCGCCGCTGTCGGCGGCACGCGTCCGGGCGCTCGACACGAGCGACCGGGTGCCCGACCCCGGCCTGATGCTCGCGGTGCCGGGCGTGGTGGGCCTGCTCACCCTTCGCGGGGGCGCGCCGCAGGCGCCGCTTGGGAACGCCGTCTCGTCGGTGCTCGGACTGGAGCCGCCCACGCGTCTGGCGTACACGGAAGCGGACGGTCGGCGGCTTCGCTGGATGTCACCCGACGAGTGGCTCCTGTCGTGCGCGCCGGCGGAGACGACCGACATCGAGGCGCGGCTCCGGGCCGAACTCGGCGAGGCGCCGCGCGTGTCCATCACCGAGGTGAGCGCGGCCTGGTGCGTGCTGGAGCTGGGGGGCCGGGACGTGCGGGCGGTACTGTCGCGCGGCGTCCCCATCGACGTCGACCCGGCAGTCTTCCCGCCGGGTCGCACCGCGAGCACGGTGTTCGCCAAGGCCGGGGCGACGATCTCCAACCTCGGCGAGGAGCGTTACGAAGTGATCTGCCGCCGGAGCCTCGCGGACTACATCGCGCGCTGGATCGCGTCGGCCGCGCGCGGTCACGGCCTGCGCGTGCAGGCAGGGACCGACTGAAGGCGGCGCTCTTCGGGGAAGATCGGGGTCAAGATCGCGTCGGACGGGTCGCTACGGCCTGAAGGCCGACCGGCGGGAGGCGAACGCCGCGTCGGCGATCGCGTTTGCCGCCCCGCCGGACAGCGTCGGGCGGGAAGCGCCGCGTCGATCCGGAGTCCCCATGCGCATCAGCAGAAAGCTCGTCCTGTTCGCCCTGGCGTGTTCGATCCTGCCCTTGATGACCGCCTTCTGGCTGTCGTTCCATGCGGCCCGCACCTCCCTCCACGCGACGTTCGAGGAGACGCTGTCGGAGCAGGCGAGCGAGGAGATGTCGATCATCCAGCGACGTCTGGCGTCGGCCAAGCAGGATCTTTCGATGCTCAGCCGCATGAGCGTCATGCAGAACGTCAGGCTCAAGGACTGGGGTGGCGTCCTGCAGACCGATCTCGATCGCTTCGTCGCCGCCTCCCCCGATTTCGTGGACGTGCTGGTCACCGATCGCCACGGTCTCACGGTCGCCGCGACCAACCCGGGTGCCATCGGGTCGGACCTGGGCAACAGCTGGGAGTTCGCGGCGCCGCGACTGGGCATCGAACTGGACGGCGTCGTGTCCGGGTCCTATCGACTCGACGAGACGATCGCCACCCAGGCCATGCCGATCCGGGTCGAGGACGGGGCGAACCGTGAGCCGACGTTCCTCGGCGCGGTCATCGGATCGATTTCCTGGACGAAGTTCACCGATGCCCTCCGAGACCGACGGCTGTTCGGCGCCGCGCAGGGGCCCGGTCGTCAGATCGTCCTTCAGTCGACGATCGACGACAGCATCCTCTACTCGACGGCCGGCGCGACGATTCCCGAGGTGCTGCGCGATCCGATCGAGGGGGGCAAGGCGTTCCGCGATCTGCAGGTGGACGGGCGCGCCATGCTGGCCGCCTCCGTCGATTCGATGGCCATGGCGCCGTTTCGCGATCCGCAGTGGCGGTTGCACGTCCTGCTGGACGAGCACATCGCCTACGCCAGCATCCACAGCCTGCGCGATTGGTTCACGGTGGTCGGCGCCGGCGTGCTGGTGCTCGCCTCGCTGCTCGCCATCCTGCTGTCTCGCTCGATCACGCAGCCGGTGCGCACCCTCGTTCACGCGGCCGGACAATTGGCCGCTGGCGAGAACGACAAGCCGGTACCCGTCAGCGGCCGCGACGAGATCGGACGATTGTCGCGGAGCTTCGAGCTGATGCGCCGGGCCGTCCACGAGAACGAGCGCGAGCTGATCCTGAAGACCGAGCAGTCCGAGGCGGCGGCGCGACTGAAAGGCGAGTTTCTCGCCAACATGAGTCACGAGGTACGCACGCCCATCAACGGAGTGCTCGGGATGACCGAGCTGTTGCTCGCCACGGACCTCGACGCGACCCAGGGGCGCTACGCCGAGACCATCTACCGATCCGGCCAGTCGCTGTTGAGCGTCATCAACGACATCCTCGACTTCTCCAAGATCGAAGCCGGCAAGCTCGAGCTACAGCACGTCGCCTTCGACCTGCGCGAACTCATCGAGGACATCGTCGACATGGTGGCCGAGAGCGCGCATCGCAAGGGTCTCGAGTTGGCGCTGGACATGCCGCCCGACTGTCACGTGGCGTATCGGGGAGACTCGAACCGCATTCGGCAGGTGCTGTTGAACCTGATGAGCAACGCGATCAAGTTCACCGAGCGCGGCGAGGTGCATCTGCAGGTCCGGCCCTGCGCACTCGAGGACGGTCGTGGCGTGCTTTCGCTGAAGGTCAGCGACACCGGTATCGGCATCTCGCCGTCGGCCGTCGCCAGCGTCTTCGAGTCCTTCGTGCAGGCCGACGGGTCGACCACGCGACGCTTCGGGGGCACCGGCCTCGGACTCGCGATCTCGAGCCGGCTCGCGCGGCTCATGGGCGGCAGCATCGACGTCGACAGCGTCGTCGGTCGAGGCTCGTGCTTCGACCTGCGGGTGCCGCTCGAGGCGCTGCCGGCGAGCGTCACCGATGTCTGGCGCGACCCCGACGCGCTGCGCGGACGTCGCGTGCTGGTCGTCGACGACAACGAGAACAACCGCGAGATCCTCGAGACCCAGCTTCGCTACTGGGGTGCGGCACCGACGATGGCCGTCGATGGACCGGCATGCGTCGAGACGATGATCGCGACCAGCGAGGGCCGATTCCGCTTCGACCTGATCGTGCTCGACATGCACATGCCCGGGATGAACGGCCTGGAGCTGTGCCAGGTCCTGCAGCGTGCGGAACAGCTCACCGACGTGCCGGTCGTGCTGCTCAGCTCGGTCTGCGATCAGCTCGATCCGGACGCCTGCACCGCGGCCGGCATTCGGTCGGTCATCACCAAGCCGGTGCGCCAGCCCGAACTCTACCGCTGCCTGACGGCGCTGCTCGGCGGAGACGCCGAGGTCGCGCCGACGCGCCGGCGGGTGCTGGCCGCACGCAAGCTCGCCGGACGCGTCCTGCTGACCGAAGACAACCCGACCAACCAGTTCATGCTGACCGAGATGCTCGGCCAGATCGGTCTGGACGTGGTCGTGGCCGATCATGGGTGGGCAGCGATCGAACGGCTCGAGGACGGCGGCTACGCGGACGGCGGGTTCGACGTGGTGTTGATGGACTGTCAGATGCCGGTGCTCGACGGCTTCGCCGCGAGTCGGGAGATTCGCGAGCGGGAGCGATGTTCGCTCGGGCGGCGTCGCATGCCGATCATCGCGCTGACCGCGAATGCGCTCGCGGGCGATCGTGAGGCCTGCCTCGAGGCCGGCATGGACGAGTACCTTTGCAAGCCGGTATCGGCCGGGCGTCTGATCGAGCAGCTCTCGGTCTGGATACCGGACGCGGATGCATCCGAAGATGTCACGGGTACTACAGGTACTACGGGTACTACGGGTACTACGGGTACTACGGGTACTACGGGTACTACGGGTACTACAGGTACTACGGGTACCGCGGGTGCCGTGAGCGATGCGTCGGCTCGGGACGATGCGATCGAGGAGCCGCTGGCGCCGGTGCTGGATCGCGCCGTCTACGATGACGTCCTCGAGATGGCCCGGGGGGCGCCCGACGGGTTTCTCGCCCGGTTGCTGGCCAGCTACCGCACGAGCGCGGCGGAGGACGTGATCGGCATCGATCGAGGACTCGAGACCGGCGACGCCGCGCTCGTCGCTTCCCGGGCACACCGGCTCAAGTCGAGCAGTGCGAACTGGGGTGCGTCCCGGTTGGCGGGTCATTGCTCGGCGGCCGAGACAGCGGCACGGGCGGGCGACCTGCCCACCGCCGCCGTCGCGGCAGCGTTCATCTCGCCGGCGCTGGCCGAACTGCTCGACGACATCGATCCGCCGTCGCAACGCCAGGCGGCTTGAGCGGCCAGCGCGGCCAGCGCAGCCCGAGCGACTCGGGCACCTTCTCGATCGCTGCAGGCAAGTGACGGCGGCGGCTTGACGCGACCATCGTCGAGCCTTCCGGTCGCCGTCCCGGGCGCTTCGGAGGCGCATGCTTCTCCGTGTGGTCGACGGTGACCACGGCAAGTGGCCAGCGAGCCGCGGGGGAAGCGGAACCATGCGCGAGTGCGATCTGATCATGAAGGGCGGGGTGACGTCCGGTGTGGCCTATCCCGGGGCCGTCGCCGGACTCGCGACGTCGTACCGACTCAAGAACATCGGCGGTACCTCGGCGGGCGCGATGGCCGCCGTGCTGGCCGCCGCCGCCGAGTACCGACGTCAGCGGGTCCTCGCCGGCAACCCGACGGCGAGTGACGAGACCGCGCGCGCCGGTTTCACGGAACTGGCCGCGCTCGCCGCCGAACTCGGTCGCGACCTCGCCTCGCTGTTCGAGCCGGTGCCGGTGTTGCGTCCGCTTTACTGCACCTTGCTGGGCGTCGCGCAGGCCGCGCCCGATAGACGGGGGCTCGCCCTGATCAGGGGAGCGGCGACAGCGTTCGGCGGTCTGCTCGCGATCGCGGCCCTGCCCGGGTTCTTCGTGATCGTGGGCGGGTACCGCGGGGTGAACGACGGTTGGCAGATCCTCTTGGGCGTGTTGCTGCTGCTCGTGCTGCCGATCGTCGCACTGGGGGTTCGCGTCGGCTGGCTGGTGCTGACGGTCCTGCCTCGTCACGACTTCGGCCTCTGTACCGGGCTGACGTCGTCGGAGCGGCGACAGGACGGCCGGCTCGCCTTCACCGACTGGCTGCACGCGCGCATCGAGTCCATCGCCGGGGAGCGGGACCCCGACCGCGACGCGAGCGCGCCGATGACCGTCGGCGACCTCAGCCCGCACGGCATCCGGGTGGCGAGCATGACCACGGACCTGTCCTCGCGCCGGCCGTGGCAGCTGCCGTTGCGAGCGGGCGTTCACCTGTTCAGTCGCCGGGACTTCGACGCGCTGTTCCCCGCCGACGTGGTCGAGTGGATGGTCGCCGAGGGTGGGGCGGCATCCGTCGTGGCCGCGCCGCGCGCAGATGGCTCGGTGCCGGACGATCTGCATCACCTGCCGGACGGCCAGCGCTTGCCGCTTCTGGTGCTCGCGCGGCTGAGCCTGAGCTTTCCCGGCCTGGTCAGTGCCGTGCCGCTCTACCGCGAAGACCCCGACCTGCGCGGCGAGCCGGGCGCGCCGCCGCGCGTGCAACGCTGCCTGTTTTCGGACGGCGGCATCTCGAGCAATTTCCCGGTGCACTTCTTCGACGGCTTCCTGCCGTCCCGTCCGACCTTCGGGATCGGCTTCGCCCCGCTCGATCCAGCGAGACACGGGAGCGACGAGGGCGCTCGGGTGCATCTGCCAGACCCCCGCACCGGCGACGCGCTCGGCGGGGTCTACCCGGTAACGGGCGTGCAGGGGTTCCTCGGTGCCATCGTCAACACCGCGAAGGACTGGCAGGACACCCTGCAGAGTCGTCTGCCGGGCTACGCGGAACGGATCGTCGAGATCCGGCTGAAGGCGGAGAGCGAGGGCGGGCTGCACGTGGAGATGAGCGAGGAGACCGTGGCCGGGCTGGTCGATCTGGGCGAGCGAGCGGCAAGGCGCTTCGCAGAGGACTTCGACTTCCAGACCCACCGCTGGCTGAGGGCGCTCGTGTTGCTGCCGACGCTCGAGGAGCAACTGGCTCGTCTGGCGGAGGTCTGGCAGGCGAGCGGTGCGGAGGGCGAGCCGGACTACGAGGCCGTGCTGCGAACGGTGGCCCATTCGGTGTTCCCGCTCGACGACAGCTACCGGGAGGCACCGCTGGCGCGATTCGCACAGGCGTTGATCGCGCTCGGGGACGACGCGAACGTGCAACGTGGCGACGTGTCGAGGGTCGCGTTGTCGCAGGGGCCGCGGCCGAGCCGCGACGCGGAACTGCGTCTCGTGGCCAGTCCGGCTGCTTCGCCGCCAACAGATTGACTCCACGGCTGCCGCCATGAGGAAGACGGCGGCCTGTCAGGCGTGGCGGCACGGCCGTTGCGTCCTCGTATTGCTGCCTCGTCGATGCCGCAGACGGTCGTCCGTCACATCGCTTGACCTTCTTGCAGTGCAAAACGAGACGCGGCAGTCCACAATGAGGACAGGCGCGCGATGGGCGTGCGTCGGCCCGATGGCGGAGCGATCGAATGAATACGCTGGATACCTCGATGTCGCTCGCGCCGCTGCTCGAGCGTGCCGGCACCCGGCATGCCACCCGGGCGCAGGCAACCGAACGCGAGCGTCGCGACGCTCGCATGGCCGACGCGCAACGCATCGCCGACACGTTCTCCGGCGGCGGTCCCCTGGATCTGATGCTGGCTTTCCAGGGCTGGGCCGTCGACGCCCGCCAGCGCCAGATCCTGTTCCTCGACGCGCTCAGGAAGCGGGGCGACGACTTCTTCGAGCACGAGGCGGCCGGCGCGCCGCCCGTGCTGATCTACGACTACGAGTTGATGCTCGACGGCGCCACGCTGCAGCGGCCCTGCAACTACATCCTGTTGCGCATCCTCGCCCCCGAGGGCGTGGAGATCGACGACAGCAAGCGTCCCTTCGTCATCATCGACCCACGTGCCGGGCACGGTGCGGGCATCGGCGGCTTCAAGCCCGATAGCCAGGTGGGCGTGGCGCTCAAGAGCGGTCAGCCGGTCTACTTCGTCGCCTTTCGCCCGGAGCCGGAACCCGGGCAGACCATCGCGGCGGTCACCGACGCCGAAGCGGCTTTCGTCCGGCTCGTTCGCGAACGCCATCCGGACTCCCCCAAGCCCGTCGTGATCGGCAACTGCCAGGGTGGCTGGGCGGCCGCCATCCTCGCCGCCACGCACCCCGAGCTCACCGGGCCGATCGTGCTCTCCGGCGCACCCATGGCGTACTGGTCCGGCACCGTCGGGCAGGATCCGATGCGCTACGGCGGCGGGCTTGGCGGCGGTGTGCTGCCGGCGCTGCTGTTGTCGGACCTGGGGGGCGGCCGTTTCGACGGCGCGCACCTGGTGCAGAACTTCGAGGGTCTTTCGCCCGGCAACACCCAGTTCCGCAAGTACTTCGATCTCTACCAGAACATCGACACCGGCGAGAAGCGCTTCCTCGACTTCGAGCGGTGGTGGGGCGGGCTGCATCTGATGGATGGCGAGGAGATGCGCTGGATCGTCGAGAACCTGTTCGTCGGCAATCGTCTGGCGGCCGGTAACGCCGAACTCGAGCCGGGCCGACCGATCGACCTCCGGGCCATTCGCGCACCGATCATCGTCTTCGCCTCGCGCGGCGACAACATCACGCCTCCGCCGCAGGCGCTCAACTGGATCGTCGACACCTACACCGACGAGAGCGAGATCGAGATCCGTGGCCAGCGCATCGTGTACACCGTGCACGAGGAGGTCGGTCACCTGGGCATCTTCGTCTCCTCCTCGATCGCCACGCGCGAGCACACCGAGATCGCCTCCATTCTCGGCACCATCGAAGCGCTGCCGCCCGGTCTGTACGAGCTCATCATCGAGGACGTGGTCGGCGAGGGTGACGGCAAGCGCTTCAGCGTGAGCTTTGCCCGCCGCACGGTGGCCGACATCGCCGCGCTCGATGACGATCGATCGGACGAGCGGGCCTTCGCGGCCGTCGCTCGTGCCTCGGAGGGTCTCGCCGAACTCTACGAGAGCACGGCCCGCCCGCTGGTACAGGCCATGGTGACCGAACCGGTCGCGGCCGCCGGTCGTGCCATGCATCCCCTGCGCTCGCAGCGTTCGGCGCTCTCGAGCAAGAATCCCTGGCTCGCCTGGCTGCCCGAGGCGGCCGAGCAGGTCAGGACCGAGAGGAAGCCGGTCGACGCGAGCAATCCCTTCCTGCTCGCCGAGCGCGCCTGGGCGGACGCCGTGGAGGCGGGCTTCGATCGGCTGCGCGACGCGAAGGAGGCCTCGCTCGAGACGGCCTTCTTCCTCGGCTGGGCCAACCCGCTGGCCGCGTGGTACGCGGCACCGCGGGTGCGTGAGCGCACGCGCGTTCCGGTGGAGGCGCTCGCCGGATTGCCGGAGGTGAGGGCCGCTCTCGAGCGGATCGGCACCGGTGGTTTCCCCGAAGCGCTCGTGCGCATGCTCGTGCTGATGGCGGCCACTCGGGAAAGCGGCGTGCGCCGTTCACGACTGGAGCGCTCGTTCACACTGCTCACGACGCACGAGCCGTTCGCGTCGATGGACACCGGCGCCCGCGCGCGGCTGATCCACGAGCAGAGCCTGATCGTCCGTTTCGCGCCCGACCGAGCGTTCGAGAGCCTGCCTTCGCTCGTCACGACGAAACGCGATCGCAAGCGAGCGCTCGCCGATGTCGCCTGGGTCATCGGCGAGGAGGCCGAGATGGAGGCGTCCACGCGCGGCCGGCTCGCCGAACTCGAGGCGCTGCTGCGGCAGTAGCCGCGACCGCTCGGGGCCCCGGGGACGGATGGTCCGGGGCTTGCATCATCACCTCCGTGAACGGGACAGAATCCTGTTCGCTGTCTGCGTGTGTGTATCCGAGCTGCGGCGCGACCGAAGGGGCGCGCCGCTTTTTTCGTGCCGGGCGGTGAAGTGGGGTCTTGCTCGGCAAGGCGGGTCGTCCATCCGACGCATTCGGGTATCGGGGTCGTCAGGTGGGTCTTCCGCGCCCATGTGTCGGCCCGGATACGATCGACGTGCGCTCGAGTGGGGATCCTGTACGGGCGTGCTCGGTTCGGCCGCGACAGCGCGACCGCCGGACCCGTTCTCAGGGCACGGTCGGGCCGAGATCGAACCCCTGCCGATCCAGATAGACCAGACGCGCCGGAATGGTCTCCTCGACGAGGCGAACGGTGGTCGGGTCGACGCGGTCGCCGAGGTGGCGGGCCGCGAGCCAGGCGAGAAAGGTCTCGGCCAAGTCCTCGGTGTCCGGGTTCTCGCGCGCATGGGTCGAGATGAATCGCTCGTCGGCGCGCTGTGCCGCCAGCCAGCCGGCGGCGCGTTCATGGGTCGGGTCGAGCGACACATGAACCGACTCGTGCAGCAGGATTTCCTCGACGATACCCGCCGCTTCGTAGGTCTCCGTTCGTCCGACGTGGATCACCAGCGCCCTGTCGGCGCTCTGCCAGGCGACATCCCCGGCGTGGACCCAGACGGCATCGACATCCTGTCGAAGTGCCCGCGGCAGCGTACCGAAGCGGCGCGAGACGGCTTCGGCTTCGGCGCTCGCCGTCTCGGCGAGCTCCTCGTTGACCACGATCTCGAGGGTTCCGCCGCCGTCGAACGTCGCGGTGAATACGCGGGCATCGATATCGACGAAGCGCTTCGCACGGCCGTCGAACACGCGTCGGGACCCTTGCACCGGCCCGGTGACCGCGGCGAAGTCGCTCGGCGAGGCGTCCGTCAGCAGGTCGGGCTCGGGGAACACCGTGCCGGTGAACGGCTCGACCGAACCGACCGGGTTGAATCCGGACTCGCGGGCGGGTCCGTCGTCCGAGGCGTCACAGCCGACCAGCAGGCTGCTCACCACGGCGAGCAGAACGAAGGGACGGTGGGGCGCCTCGGTGAGCGACCGGGGAAGGGCGAGTTCCAGCATGGCGAATTCGTGGCGTCGGACGAGGGGAAGGGCGAGGCCTCCGCCGCGGGTCTCGCAAGTAGCGGGCCGCGTGGCTCACGCCTCCCGGTCGTGAGACCGGCGGGCGCCCGAACGATCACGGCGCTGCCCTGCAAGGGGCATCCCCGCCCAGGTGGGCGACGTGCCCGAAGGCGCAGCGCGATGTTACTCGGGGCGGCCCGAGCGGCCCTCGTCGAGCGCAAGCTTCGATGAACGCGCGACCCGACAAGCCGGGCCTGCCGACATCGCGCCGAGCCTGACTGGATCGAGACATGACGGAAGCAACGGAAATCGCCACGGAAGCGGCGGTCGCACGGCCGCCGATCGCCCCGCTCGCCGCGCCGGACGATCCGGTGCCGGACGGCGGCTACCGCTGGTGGTACCTGGACGCCACCAGCGACGACGGTCGGCACGCGCTGACAGCCATCGTCTTCATCGGGAGCGTGTTCTCGCCCTGGTACACCTTCGCCCGTCGCCGCCGCGGTGCCGTGCCGGCGCTGGAGCACTGTGCCGTCAACGTCGCGCTGTACGGGCCGTCCGCACGCTGGGCGATGACCGAACGCGCCGCCTCGTCCGTGCGTGCCGACGCGACCAGCCTCTCGATCGGCCGAAGCCGACTCGATCTCGCCACCGATGTCTGGCGGCTCGACGTGGACGAGCGCGCGGCCCCCTCGGGCAGGCGTCTGCGCGGGACCATCGAGGTGGACGCCGGTCGTCCGCAGGTTCCGGCGATGACGCTGGACGCCGCCGGACAGCATCATTGGCAGCCGGTCCGGCCGCAGACTCGCTTGCGTGTGCGAATGGAAGACCCGGCCTTGTCGTGGGAAGGCACCGCTTACGTCGACACCAATCGCGGCGACGTCCCGCTCGAGCACACCTTCGCCACCTGGCACTGGTCGCGTGCGCACGCGACGGACGGCTCCACACTGATCCGATACGACGTCGTCGAACGAAACAGTGGCGTGCCGGCGGCGTCGCGCACCCTGTCGATCGCCCCGGACGGCGCCTTGCGCGTGGCTCCCGACGGCGAACGGCACGAGCTTGCGCCGACCCGCTGGTTCCGCATGGCGAGACCGACCCGTCTTCGCGACGGGGCGCGGGCCGTGGATCTGTGCACCTTCGAGGACACGCCGTTCTACTCGCGCTCGCATTTCCACGAGTGCATCGGAGACGAGCGTCACTCGGTCGTGCACGAGAGCCTGGACATGCGCCGCTTCACCCACCCGGCAGTGCAGTGCCTGCTGCCGTTTCGAACACCACGCCGGAGCAGTCGCGTCACGTGAAAGACAACGTCACCATCGTCGGAGCCGGACCGGGCGGGCTCGCCAGCGCCATCTTGCTGGCATCGGCGGGTGCCAGGGTCACGGTGCTGGAGGCGCGCGAGCGCGTCGGGGGGCGGACCTCGAGTCACCTGGCCGAGGGCTTTCGCTTCGACACCGGTCCGACCTTCTTCCTGTACCCCGAAGTGCTCGAGTCGATCTTCGCCGCCGCCGGGCGGACGCTGCGTGACGAGATCGAGTTGCTGCCGGTCGATCCGCTCTATCGTCTGCACTTCGGCGGTGGGGAGAGGCTCGACGCGACGGACGACATCGCCTTGCTGTCCAGACGGGTGGGAGCGCTTTCGCCGGCGGATGCCGAGGCCGTGCCTCGCTTCTTCTCCGACAACGAACGGAAGCTCGAAAGCTTTCTGCCGTTCCTGCAGAAGGCCTTCCTGAGTGGCAAGGACCTGCTCGATCCGAAGCTCGTGCGGCTCCTGCCGACGCTCGCGCCATGGCGACAGCTCGACAAGGAGCTCGAACGCTACTTCGTCGACCCGCGCGTGCGCATGGCGTTCTCCTTCCAGGCGCTGTACCTCGGCATGACGCCGGCCACGTGCCCGAGCCTGTTCTCCATCCTGCCGCTCATCGAGTACCGCTATGGGGTGTGGCACCCGCGGGGTGGCTGTGGCGCGATCATGGACACGATGGCACGCGTGGCGAGCGAGCTCGGCGTCGACATCCGGCTCGACACGCCGGTGCGCGGCCTGCATTTCGACGGCGCGCGCGTCACGGGGGTCGAGACGGACGACGAGCGGGTAGGCGCCGATGCGGTCGTGCTCAACGCCGACTTCGCCGACGCGATGCAGAAGCTGGTGCCGAATCGGTTGCGAAAGACATGGAACGACAAGCGTCTCGCGAAGCAGCGGTACTCCTGCTCGACGTTCATGCTGTATCTCGGACTGGAAGGGCGATTCGACGATCAGCCCCACCACTCGGTCTACATGCCGGACGACTACCAGCGCCATCTCGACGACATCGACGCGGCGAGCGACATGACGCCGGATCCCGCCTTCTACGTACAGAACGCATCCGTGACCGACGATTCGCTCGCCCCCGACGGGCACAGCACCCTGTACCTGCTGATGCCGGTCGCGCACCAGCGCGACGCGAGCCGCATCGACTGGTCGAAGCAGGCACCGGTACACCGCAGGCTCGCCATGAAGCAGCTCGCCAGGATCGGGTTCGACGACGTGGAGCGTCGCATCCGCTACGAACGTCACCTGACGCCGACGCAGTGGCGGGACGACTACCACATCCACCGCGGCGCCACGTTCAGCATGGCGCACAACTTCAGCCAGATGCTGCACCGGCGGCCGCGCAACCGCTTCGAGGATCTCGACGGGGTCTACCTGGTCGGCGGCGGCACGCACCCCGGCAGCGGACTGCCGACGATCTTCGAGTCGGCGCGCATCTCGACGGCGCTCCTGTGCGAGGATCTCGGACTGCGTGCGCCGCTCGTACCGGCCGTCGCCGCGAGGGCGGCGGCGTCCTACGAGCGCTCGATGCCGCAAGCGCTGACCCGGCGCGGCGGCGTCGCCGGGACGTCGTCCACCGAGACGTCGCGCGTCTGACCGGCGCGCCCCCCGGCGCCGCGCACGCGTTCAATCACTGCCATCCGATCGATCAATGCACATGGACATGAAGGCACGCATCTCACTGGACGTCGGTGTCGTCGGGGCCGGGCTCGGCGGGCTGGCCGCCGCCTGCACGCTCGCCGCGCGTGGTCATCGCGTGACGCTGCACGAACGGAACGGCTGGGTGGGTGGCAAGGCGGCCACGCTGGACGTCGAGGGCTACCACTTCGACATGGGGCCGACCATCCTGATCATGCCGTCGGTTCTGCGGCGTGTCTTCGCCGAGGCCGATCGCGATCTGGACGACTACCTCGACCTCGTTCCGCTCGAGCCGCAGTGGCGCTGCTTCTACGAGGACGGCTCGGTGCTCGATCTCGTCGCCGATGCCGCGGGCATGCGCGCGCGGCTCGAGGCCTTCGCGGCGGACGGCAGGACGGCGGACGGCTACGAGGCGTTCCTCGATACCTCCAGGCGCCTGCAACGGGTGTCGGAAGACTTCTTCCTGTGGCGCTCGGTGGGCTCCGTGCGCGACACGCTCGACCTGTCCGACACGTTCTCGCCGGCGGTGCTCGCGGACCTCGTCTCGATGCGCTTCGGGCGTAGCGTCGCCCAGACGGTGCGGTCGCACATTCCCGATGCCCGTGTCGCGCAGATGGTCGATCACTTCACGCAGTACGTCGGCTCGTCACCGAGTGCCTCGCCGGCGGTGCTGTGCTCGATCGCGCACATGCAGGTCGGCGAGGGCGTCTGGTATCCGCGCGGCGGTACCGGCGCGATTCCGGCGGCGCTCCTGACGCTCGCCGAAGAGCTGGGCGTGACGATCTCCACCGGCTCGGCGATCGAGCGCATCGTCGTGGAGGACGGGGCGTGCCGCGGGATCTTGACCGCCGACGGGGAGCGTCGTCACGACGCCGTGGTCTCGAATGCCGACGCCGTGCGAACCTACACCGAACTGGTCGACACCGCCCCGAAGGCGGCCCGGCGACACGGTCGCGACAAGCACGAACCGGCGTGCTCCGGCGTCGTCATGTACCTCGGGCTCGATCGACGCTACGACCAGCTCGAGCATCACAACTTCGTGTTCAGCGAGGATCCCGAGGCAGAGTTTCGCCAGATCTACGCGGAAGGCAAGCCCGCCGACGACCCGACCGCCTACCTTTGCGCACCGTCGCGGACCGAGCCTTCGGTGGCGCCGGACGGTGGCGAGGCGCTCTATATCCTCGTCCACACGCCGTACCTTCGGCCCGGTCAGGACTGGAACGCGATGTACCCGGGCTACCGGCAGGTGATTCTCGACAAGCTCAAGCGCGTGGCCGGCATGGAGGACATCGAGGATCACATCGTCGTCGAGCGTCATCTCACCCCGCAGGACATCAACGACCGCTACTCGGTGCTGGACGGCGCGATCTACGGGCTGGCAAGTCACGGCAAGTGGATGGGCGCGTTCAAGCCGGCCAACCGAAGCGAGGATGTGCGTGCGCTATACCTCGCGGGCGGCGCGGCCCACCCCGGGCCGGGCATGCCGATGGCGCTGATGTCCGGCTGGATCGCGGCCGACGCGCTCGACACCGACAGCGTGTCGCTCGGCGCCGGCACGGAGGCCTCGGCGAGCGTCGCGTGATCGACCGCCGTCCGGTGCTGCCGCCGCGTACCCCGGGCTGGTTGCGAGACGGCTTCCTGCGCTACAACCGCCGCTTGCTGGGTCGGCAGTTCGCGGCCGTCAGGGCGGCCGGCGTCGAGCGGTTCCCGTCGAACGCCCCGGGTCCGGTGCTCGTCTACCTGAACCACCCGGCCTGGTGGGACCCGCTCGCGTGTGCCGCCCTGGTGGACGCCTGCTGCCGTCATCGGCGTCACGTCGCGCTGATCGACGAGGCGAGTCTGAGCCGCGTGCTGGAGCGACTGGGGTTCGTCGGCATCGAACCCGGCTCGGTCGCCGGGGCACGGCGGCTGATGCGCCTGGCGGACGAGGCCGCCGTGGTGCCCGACCTGACCGTGTGGCTGACGCCGCAGGGACGCTTTGCCGATCCGCGGGAGCGGCCGCTGGCGCTGGCCGGTGGGCTCGCCCGTCTGGCGCGACGCCTGCCGAATGCGCTGGTGGTGCCGATGGCGCTCGAATACCCCTTTCTCGGCGCGCGCAAGGCAGAGATGCGCATCTTCGTCGGCGAGCCCGTGCCGGCCACCGAGGTCGATCCATCGACGCTCGAGCGAGGTCTCGAGCGCGCGATGGACTGCCTGGCGCATCTTGTCGTCAGCGGTGACCGCGGACGGTTCCGCACGCTCATCGGTTCGCGCGCCCCCGGTGCATCGGACACGCGTGGCGGCTCATGACCATGCTCGCGCAGTGCGCCCTTGTGCTCGCACTGGTGTCCGCGGTGCTGGTGTTCCGGAATCTCGCGATCTATCGCTCCCCCGCGCGCCTCGCGCCGATGCGCGAGCGCTCGCCCGTGCCGACGAGACCGGTGTCGGTACTGATACCGGCGCGCGACGAGGAGCGCAGCATCGGTGCCGCGCTGGAGGCGGTCCTGTCGAGCGAGGGCATCGACCTCGAGGTGATCGTGCTCGACGACGCATCGAGCGATCGAACGGCGGAGATCGTCGAGAGGTTACGGCTCGGGGACGCGCGGGTACGGCTCGCACGCGCGAACCGTCTGCCGGACGGTTGGTGCGGCAAGCAGCACGCCTGCGCGCAGCTGGCGACGCTGGCGACCCACCCGACACTGCTGTTCATCGACGCGGACGTGCGCCTGGCGCCCGCCGCGATTCGCGAGGCGGCGGGCGCACTGGATCGAACGGCGGCCGCGCTTCTCAGCGGCTTCCCGCGGCAGATCGTCGTCACGCCGCTCGAGCGGCTACTGATTCCGATGATGCATTTCCTGCTGCTCGCCTATCTGCCGATGGACGCGATGCGACGCACGCGCATGCCGGGGTTCGGCGCGGGTTGCGGGCAGTTCATGATGGTGCGGCGCGATGCCTACGAACGCGTCGGTGGACACGGGGCGATCCGCAGCAGTCTCCACGACGGCTTGCTGCTGCCCCGGGCGTTTCGCCGGGCGGGGCTTCGGACGGAACTCGTGGATCTTACCGCGCTCGTCGACTGCCGCATGTACGCGTCGGCCGGCGACGTCTGGCGAGGGCTGCGGAAGAACGCACTCGAGGGCCTCGCGGCTCCGGGCGTGCTCGGCGTCATGACGGTCCTGCTGCTGCTGGGTCAGGTCGTGCCGTTCGTGCTGCTGGCGGCGATGCCGGTGCTCGCTCACACCCACCTGCCCTGGGTGCTCGGGGCGTGCGCGCTGGCGATCGGTACTCGGCTCGCGCTGGCAAGGCGATTCCGCACGCCGCTGTCGAGTGCGCTCTTGCATCCGGTGGGCGTGTGCGTGCTGCTGTGGATCCAGTGGGAGGCGCGGCTGCGCGCCCATCGTGGACTCGGCGACTCGTGGAAGGGGCGTGCCTATGCGCCTCGTATCCCGCGGCCGAGCTCGGACGAGATCGATCCCGCCTGACGGTGTCGCCGTTCTCCCGCACACTGGCCGGCACACGATCGTGACGAGGAGGAAGGTGCGCTGGATGCCATCGACGAGCCACCGAGCCCGCTGTGGCTGCAGCGACTGCAGCGACTGCCGCGACTGCAGCGACTGCAGCGACTGCAGCGACTGCAGCGACTGCCGCGACTGCCGCGACTGCCGCGATCGACGCGATTGGCGCCATTGACGCGATCGACGCGGACGAGCGGCCGGCCGATCCGCGGACGCCTTTCGTCGCGCCGGTGGCCGAGCCCGTTCCCGGCCGCGCTGCTCGTGGTGGCGGCGACGGTCGCGAGCACCGCTTCGTCCGCGGGCGAGCTGATCATCCGTATCGGCGACGTGACATCGACGGACGGGGACGTACGCGTCGCGCTGTATGCGGACGAAGGTGGCTTCGACGAACGCAAGACCTACCGGGCAACCTCGCTTCCCGCCGCCGTTCCGGAGGTCGAGGTCCGTTTACGCGACGTGCCGGCCGGGACCTATGCCGTGCTCGTGCACCACGACGTCAACGGTGACGGTCTGCTCGATCGTGGACGATTCGGGATTCCCACCGAACCGTGGACCGGGTCCACCGCCGGCACGCGTTTCCGCGCACCCGGTTGGCGTGCCTACCGCTTCGAGGTGCCGCCCGAAGGGCTGTCGATCTCGATGACGTTCTGATGGCCGGTCTCGATGAGGGTGTCGAGCCCGACGTGATCGTCGGGCACGGTCACTGACCGAGCGCCTCGACGAGCTCGTCCTTGTTCATCGACGAGCGACCCTCGATGTCCTGCTCGGCCGCCAGCTGGCGCAGTTCCGCCACCGTGTGATCTGCCAGTCGTTCGGAGAAGTCCTTGCCTTCCTCGCTCGCCAGGGCCTCGGCCTGGAGTCGGGCTTCCTGTTCACCGCGCCAGCGCAGATAGCTCCCCACCGCCTTCGTCAGGAACGTCGCGGCGAAGACCGCGACGCCCTTCTCGGACAGGCCGATGGCGGCAGCGTTGTCGCGGACATCGTCGAGTCGGGAACGGGGCGCAGGGCGGGGCAGATGATCCATCGCCCGATCGGCCTCGTCGCGCAGGCGCTCGGCGCCGTGACCGGCCGCCGTCGCGGCGCGATCGCCCAACGTCGTCGCACGCTCGCTCAACGCCTTCGCACCGTCCGCGACCTGATCGATCGTGCGGTCGAGCCGCCTCGTCGGCACGGGGCTTCGGGAGACCGCGCGGGCAATCAGCATGCCGCCGACGATCCCCGCCAACGCGACCACTGCCGCCGGATTCTCGGCTGCCTCCTTCTTCAGTCGTTCGATCACGCGGGAGCCTCTGGATGCAAGACGTCTGGGGCGCCGAGCATGAACCGCGCCGCGGGGAGCGTCACCTCGTCGGCGATATCGACAATGATGACCGAATCTCCGTGCCCGGCGCGACGAGACCCCGTCCGACGGGGCGCCGGGCTCGGCACGCGGGTGCCCGTTCAGTCGCTCGCGGTGAGCAACACCAGCAGGTCCTTGGCGTCGATCTGGTCACCCGCTCGCACCAGCACTTCCTTGACCGTCCCCCCGCTCTCGCTGTGGACGGCACTCTCCATCTTCATCGCCTCGATGGACAGCAGCACGTCGCCTGGCTCGATCGTCTGCCCGACCTCGACGGCGATGCCGGAGACGACGCCCGGCATCGGCGCCCCGATCTGGCAGGCATCGTCCGGGTCGGCCTTCGCCCGCAGCGTCGCGTCGGCGGCGCCGTGCACGCGATCGGGCACCGCGATGCTGCGGGGCTGACCGTTGAGTTCGAAGAAGACCCGGACCATGCCGCGATCGTTGGTCGCGCCGACCGCGAGGCAACGCACGACGAGGATCTTCCCGCGCTCGATCTCGACGAAGATCTCCTGCCCGGGATCGAGCCCGTAGAAGTAGACCGGCGTCGGTAGCGCGGACGTCGGCCCGTAGGTCCCCTGGGCACCGACGAAGTCGGTGAAGACCTTCGGGTACATGATCCACGAGGCGAGTTCGTTGTCGGTCACCTCGCGTCCGATCGTCGTCGCGAGCGCGGCCCGGTCGGCCTCCAGATCGCGCGGTGCCATCAGGGCGCCGGCCCGTCCGGCGACCGGCGTCTCGCCCTTCAGCACCTTGGCGCGAATCGTCTCCGGGAAACCGCCCGGGGGCTGACTGAGCTCGCCCCGCATCATCGACACCACCGATTCGGGGAACGCGATGTCGCGGTCGGGATCGGCCACCTCCTCGATGGTCAACTCCTGACTCAGCATCATCAGCGCCATGTCGCCGACCACCTTCGAGGACGGCGTGACCTTGACGATGTCGCCGAACAGGGCGTTGACGTCGGCGTAGGCGCGAGCGACCTCGTGCCAGCGCTCCTCCAGCCCGAGCGAACGGGCCTGCTCCTTGAGATTGGTGAACTGACCGCCGGGCATCTCGTGCAGGTAGACCTCGGAGGCCGGCGCCTTCACGTCACTCTCGAAGGCGGCGTACTGGTTGCGCACGGCCTCCCAGTAGAAGCTCAGCGACTCGATCGCGTTCCAGTCGAGGCCGGGGTCGCGCTCGGTGTTGGCGAGCGCCGCGACGATCGAGCCGAGGCAGGGCTGGGAGGTGCCACCCGAGAACGCATCCATGGCGGCATCCACGGCGTCCACGCCGGCGTCGATCGCCGCGAGCACCGTCGCGGCCGAAATGCCGGAGGTATCGTGGGTGTGGAAGTGGACCGGCAACGACGTTTCCGCCCGCAGAGCGGTGAACAGCGTGCGCGCGGCGGCGGGTTTCATCAGCCCCGCCATGTCCTTGATGCAGAGGATGTGCGCGCCCGCACCCTCGAGTTCGCGGGCGAGGCCGAGGTAGTAGTCGAGGTCGTACTTCGGTCGCTTGGGGTCGTGCAGGTCGCCGGTGTAGCAGATCGCCGCTTCGCAGAGCTTCCCGGACTTCAGCACGGCGTCCATCGAGACGCGCATGTTGTCGGTCCAGTTGAAGCAGTCGAACACGCGGAACAGATCGACACCCTGGTCGGCCGCACGTTCGATGAAGTATTCGACCGCGTTGTCCGGGTAGTTCTCGTAGCCGACGCCGTTCGCGCCGCGCACCAGCGCCTGCAGCAGCATGTTCGGCGCGCGATCACGGATCTGCGCGAGCCGCTCCCACGGGTCCTCCGTCAGGAAGCGCATCGCGACATCGAAGGTCGCGCCGCCCCAGCACTCGAGCGACAGCAGTTCCGGCAGCGCACGGGCGTAGGTGCCCGCGGCGCCCGCGACATCGATCGTGCGGACGCGGGTGGCCAGCAGGGACTGGTGCCCGTCCCGCATGGTGGTGTCGGTGACCAGGATCTGCTGCTGCGACCGCATCCACGCCGCGAACGCTGCCGGGCCGTCGCGCTCCAGACGCTGCCGGTGACCGTCGGGGACCGCGCCTTCGACGAACGGTGCCCGTGGCACGTTAGCGTCGCCGCGCGGACGCGGACGATCGCGCGTCTCCGGATGTCCGTTGACGGTCACGTCGGCGATGTACTGGAGCAACTTGGTCGCCCGGTCCTGCCTGGACACCTGCTCGAACAGCGCAGGCGTGGTGTCGATGAATCGCGTCGTGTAGCTGCTGTCGAGAAAGTCGGGATGCCCGATGATGTTCTCGAGGAAGGTCAGGTTGGTCGCCACTCCGCGGATGCGAAACTCGCGCAGTGCGCGATCCATCCGCCGGATCGTCTCCTCCGGGGTGGGCGCCCAGGCCGTCACCTTCTCCAGCAGCGGGTCGTAGAACCGGTTGATCACCGCGCCCGAATAGGCCGTGCCGCCGTCGAGACGGATCCCGAATCCCGCGGCTCCGCGGTAGGCGGTGATGCGCCCGTAGTCCGGCACGAAGTTCTGCTCCGGATCCTCGGTGGTGATGCGGCACTGCATCGCGTGCCCGTTCAGACGAATCTCCGACTGTGGCGGCACTCCCGATTCCGGCGTGCCGATGACCGCACCGTCGACGAGATGGATCTGCGCCTTGATGATGTCGATGCCCGTCACCTCTTCGGTCACCGTGTGCTCGACCTGCACGCGCGGGTTGACCTCGATGAAGTAGAAGGACTCGGTGTCCATGTCCATCAGGAACTCGACCGTGCCGGCGCCGATGTAGCCGGTCGCGTTCGCGATCCTCAGTGCGTGGCCGGAGAGCTCGGTACGTTGCGCGTCGTTCAGGTAGGGCGCCGGAGCACGCTCGACGACCTTCTGGTTGCGCCGTTGCACCGTGCAGTCTCGCTCGAACAGGTGGACCGCATTGCCATGCGTGTCACCGAGGATCTGCGCCTCGACATGGCGGGCGCGCTCGACCAGCTTCTCGAGGTAGATCTCGTCCTTGCCGAACGCCGCCCGCGCCTCACGTCGAGCCTCGTCCGCCTCGCGCTCGAGATCGTCTTCCGAGCGGATGGTGCGCATGCCGCGCCCCCCGCCGCCCCAGGACGCCTTCAGCATGATCGGGTAGCCGATGTCGGCCGCCATCTTCCTGATCGTCGGCAAGTCCTCCGGGAGCGGTTCGGTCGCCGGCACGACCGGCACGCCCGCCTCGACCGCGAGATTTCTGGCCGCCACCTTGTTGCCGAGCCGGCGCATGGTCTCGGCCTTCGGCCCGATGAAGGTGACGCCCGCCGCGTCGCAGGCGTCCACGAACTCGGGACTCTCGGACAGGAGGCCGTAGCCCGGGTGGATCGCGTCGGCCCCGGACAGTTCGGCGACGCGGAGGATCTCCTCGATGGAGAGATAGGCCTCGATCGGGCCCATGTCCTTCGCGAGGTGCGGTCCGCGACCGATCGGATAGGCCTCGTCCGCCTTGAAACGATGCAGGGCGAGCTTGTCCTCCTCGGACCAGACCGCAACGGTCGCGATACCGAGCTCGTTGGCGGCTCGGAACACCCGGATCGCGATCTCGGAGCGGTTGGCGACGAGGATCTTGGTGATCGGCATGGGAACGCTCTGGGCAGGTGACGGACGAATCGCGGCGGAGTCTACCAGCCACGCTTCTCCCGCCCGCTGCGCTGCCGCGGTGCGCGTGCGCCGATTCGGTGCGCTGCCCGGGGCGCCGTGTTCCCGGTGCCGCGCGGGGCGGTCAGCCGGCCGGCGCGGCGATGTCGAAACGGAAGCGGATCAGCACGTCCCACCCGACGTACTCGTCGGTACCCTGACTGCCCATCCCGAGCTCGAAGGCCCGCCGATCGACGGTGAACTCCCCGCGCGCAACGCGCTCGCCTTCCTCGTCGGCGAGGGTCATCGGGAAGCTGACGTCGAGCGGCAGGCCCTTGATCGTCAGCGTTCCGTCCACTTCCAGCGTGCTGTCGTCCACCCGGCGCACGGCGCTCGAGACGAAGGTCGCCTCGGGGTGGGCTGCCGCGTCGAACCAGTCGGCGCTCGGCAGGGGGCCGGCCATCTGCAGGTTGTCGCTGGTCACGCCCGCGGTTTCCACGCGCGCCTCGATGCTGCTCGACTCGGGCGAGGTCTCGTCGAGCGTCGCGGTGACCTCGCTGACCGGGAAGAAGCCGGGCGTCAGGTCGCCGGTGATGTCGGCGACGAAACTGACTTCGCTCGCGCCCGCGGCGAGGATCGCCGCCTCGTCGCCGGCGTCGGCATACAGGTAGAGGCCGGTGCCGGCGGCGGCCACCGCGACGCCGAAGGCGGCGAACTTGGCGTTCCAAGCGCGAGACCAGTCCGGCAGCATGCGGCGCAGCACCTGGTCGCGGTCGATGAAGTGATGCTTGAGCGCGGCGCCCGCATGCGCGAGCAGCAGCGCGATCATCAGGTTGCCCGCCAGCTCGTGGTAGTCCAGGAAGTCGTGTTCGAGCGCCTCGCGCGTCGCGGCGTCGCCGCCGATGGGCAGATGCGGCAGGGGGATGACCTCGAACAGCACCGTCGGAATGTCGAGCGGCGACACCGACACCATGATCCAGCCGGTGATCGGCACGGCGAAGAGCAACGCGTAGAGCGCGATGTGCACGAGACGGGCGATACGGCTCTGCCAGGCCGGCACGCTCTCGAGTTCGGGTGGCGGGCGGTGCGTGAATCGCCACAGCAGCCGCAGCAGCGAGAGCACCAGGATCGTGATCCCGAACGTCTTGTGCCACTGCGTCAGGACGAAGCGCATCGAGTCGTCGGACTCGAGCCCGGTCATGTACTTGCCGACCGCCAGCATGCCGATGATCATCAGCGCGATCAGCCAGTGTAAGCCGACGGCGATATCACCGTAGCGATCGGAGCTGGAACGGGCCATGGCGGGCAGGATACGGGCAGAGAGAAGGAAGGGCTCGGTCGTCCGGCGGACGCCGGTACGGCCGAGAGCGGGCCGAGGGGCGAGCGTCGTCGGCGTCGCCGGTCGGTGCGAGCTCGGGACGGCCCGGAACGCGTCGCTCCGGGCCGCCCGTGAGGAGATTACGGTCTCAGCGGTATCACGCCGCCTTCGCCGCCTTGGCCGCACCGGCCGCCCCGGCCGCCCCGGCCATCACCGTTACAGCGGCCATCACGGCCATCACGGCCACCGCAAGACGCCGGGCCGCCGGGACGGCGCCGGAAAGGCGGACTACGCGCTCCTTCGTCTACGTTCGCCTTACTTGCCCTGGACCATCTCGGCGGTGAAGGTCAGCGCGACTTCGTCGCTGACGTTCGGCGCGAACTTGCCCATGCCGAAGTCCGAACGCAGCAGATCGCCCGATCCGGTGATGCCGACGACCGGGTCGCCGCTCATGGGGTGGTTCATCGCCGCGTTGATGGTGATGGTCAGCGCGACCGGCTTCGACTCGCCCTTGATGGTCAGATCGCCGTTGACGAGGTAGGCCCCGTCGTCGCCCGCCTCGATCGAGGTCGACTGGAAGGTGATCTCCGGGTGGTTGGCGACGTCGAAGAAATCGCCGCCCGTGAGGTGCTCCTTCCAGATATCCGAGCCGGCGATGATGCTGGACGGATCGATCGTGACGCTGATCGTCGAATTGGTTGGCTCCGCGTTGTCGAGTTCCATCTCGATGTCGAAGTCGTCGAAGGCGAGCATGGGGTTCGACAGCCCGAGGTGCGTATAGCTGAAGTTGATGTAGGCGTGCGTCGGATCGACCGCGTACGTGCCGGACGGCACGGCCGTCAGATCGACTTCGGCGTGCGCGGCCGCGTGAACCGTCGCGGCCGAGCCGAGGCAGGCGGCAAGGACGAGGGCAGCGGATGTGGATGACAGGGTGCGAGTGAAGGTCATGACGGAACGGGTCTCGTGTGGGATCGAAGAGGGTGCAAGTGCCTGCCGCGGCGTGGCAGGGCAAGAGGTCGACCGACATTCGCCGGATCGGTTCCGGCGTCATGCCATCGTGCGATCTTTCGTGAGCTCTGGTCCAGGGCCGGACGTTCGAGGCGGACCGCGGCTCGAGGCTCGGGTCGTCGAGCGGAACATCGACCGTCGGGCGCTCGACGCGGACGCACCGGCAAGCTATCATCCGCCGCGTGGCGACGCGTCGTCACGAGCGAGGCACCGCGCGCCCGTAGCTCAGCTGGATAGAGTACCTGGCTTCGAACCAGGTGGTCGGAGGTTCGAATCCTTCCGGGCGCGCCATTTCGCACCGCCGATCGGGCGATTTCCGAGCCTGCCTCTCGACGCTCCGGTCGAGTCGTTCGCCTCGTTTGCCCTCTCCGACGAGACGCGTGTCCGGCTTCCGAAAAGCTGCAGCTGACGGATGACCCGGTTCGTTACCGTGTCGAGGGAAGTCGTGGCAAGCTGGCCGCGCGCCGGCCGGCGCCGACACTTCCCGGTACCTGCATGAACCGTATTTTCATCGCGTCCGCGCTCGCCTCGTTTTTACTGGCGGCCTGCTCTCCCGACGAGGACGACAGCGATTCACCGAACCCCTTCGCGACGCCCCCACCGCAGACGACCGCGGCCGTGACGACGGCGGAGGACACGTCCGTCAATTCGTCGACGGTCGCAGTCCCGTCCATCGTGAACCGGCCGACCGTGGTCGCGCCCCCGGCCGAGGACGATCCCGTGGAGGCGCTGCCCGCGGTGACGCCGCCGCCGGTCGAGACGCCGCCCGAGGTGACGCCGCCGGTCGAGACGCCGCCCGAGGTGACGCCGCCGGTCGAGACGCCGCCCGAGGTGACGCCGCCGGTCGAGATGCCGCCCGCGGTGACGCCGCCGGTCGACACCCCGCCCGTGACGACGGCGCCGCCGCCGTCATCGGGCGGGCTCGCGACGCTCTTCGGGCGTGCGAATTTCGCTTGGCGGTTCGACGGTACCGAGACCCTCTTCACCGCATCCGCGGACTTCAGCGAGGCGAATGTGCAGAACGACGTGCTGACCGCGTCCGCACGGCTCGGCGTACTGGGGCCGGATGGGCAGAGTCCGAGCGGAGAGGGGCCGATGGCCTGCGTCGTCCCCGATACCGGCACGTTACTCTGCAATCTTCTCGTCGCCGAATCGGTGACGCTGTTCGTCTTCGACGAACCGGTCGGCGGAACCGTTACCGGCGACTTCGAGTTCTGCGCGGCCGAAATATCGGTCGCCGACTGCGTGTCCGGGCTGCTCCTCGCACCGGACGGCACGTTGCTCCTGACGGTAGAGCCGGCGCCTGCGGCTGCGCGACCACCGGTGAATGCCCGGTCGCCCATCGACCTCGCGCCGTACTACGCCTATGCCGCGCAGGGCGTTCCAACGCCGATCGCGCGCTCACGCGCCGTGACCACCGGTGACTTGGACGCCTTCACCGCCGCCGCAGAGACACTGGCCAGCCGCCAGGCGGTCTCCGCGGCCGCAGCGCCTCGATCGCGCTGAGCAGTCGGTCGGGCAGTCGGTCGGGCTCGGACCGCGCATCGAGGCTGCGCCATCGGGAGAGGGGGCTCGACGGCGTCGGTCTCGCGGCGCACGTACGCGGCGTCACGGCGCTCCCGCGTCGCCGCGGCCGTCATCCTCGGCGATGTCGATCATCAGACCGTTCGACACGTCCTCGAGCGCCACCTCGAGGGCGTCGAGCGTCAGGTCGGCCGGCAAGGCGAGTTCCGCGCGGGCGAAGAACATCATCTCGCCGGACATCGAGCCGCTCAGCCGGTCGGTCTCCAGCGAGCGGACGTCGATCCCCTGCGCGGCGAGGGCGGCGCCGATGTCACGCACGATGCCGGGGTGGTCGAGTCCGGTGAGTTCGAGCGTCAGGGTTCGACCGGCCGTCGCATCGCCCCCGTCACTCGGCACGGTCTCGCGACCGTCCGCGACAGCGATGGTCAGGCCTTCGCTGGCGAGCGCGTTCAACGCGGAAACCAGCCCGTCGTGACGGTCCGGCGCGACATCGACGTGGACGATGCCCGCGAACTGGCCGGCGAGGTCGGCCATGTGACTCTCCAGCCAGTCCGCCTCGTGTGCCGCGACGATGTCGGCCACGCGCCCGACGATGCCGGATCGGTTCGGGCCGACGAGAGTGACGACGAGTGCCTGACGCATGGCGAGGATCCCGGTGAATTGTCGGCCGAGTATACGGTTCGCCCGGTGCATTCGACGCGCGCCGGCGTCAGGTCATCAACGCCTGCCGCGCCGAACGAGCAGCGACCCGCCGAGCAGGAGCAACAGTGCGAGGCCGGACGAGCCGCCGCTCCAGCCGCGACGTCGCGCTTCACCCGATGAGGCGACGACGTCCGCCACCTGCCAGGACAGCGTGCCGCTCGCGAACGCGCTTCCGTCGTCGGCGCGTACCGTGGCCTGCCAGTTGCCGGCTGCCGTCAGCTCGCCGCTCAGCGTACCGTCGACGCTCAGGCGCACACCCGGCGGCAGGCGGTCGGCGCTGAAGCGCAGCGTGTCGCCGTCCGGATCGCTCGCGCTCAGGCGCACGTCAACCGTGTCCCCGACGACATCCGAGCGGGGCTCGGGCATCGCGAGCACCGGCGGCATGTTGCCGGGCACGGCGAGGGCCGGACCGCTGCTCGCGATGTTCACCGGGTCGATGCGAAAGCCGTCCCAGTGGGTGTGCATGTGCCGCTGATCCTCGTCGCGTGGGACGTGGTGGAAGCCGACGCGATGCCACAGCACGAGGTCGGCACCCACCAGCGATTCGGCATCGGTGTACTGCAGCACGTCGTTCAGGCAGTCGGGTTCGTAGCGCGCGTTCTGGCTGGCGAAGCGCTCGCAGTCACGGGCGACGGTGACGAAGACGTCGAAACCCGTGTGCGGCTCGACGTCGGTCCGCTCGAAACGGTGTCCGCCCCGCTCAGGCTCGATGCGGTAGCCGCGACCCGACGCGACACCGGCGTCGGTGCTGCCGTCCCCCTCCGCGTTCTCCCAGATGTGCCAGGCTTGCAGATCGGTCGGCTCGATACGCCGCGCGGTCTCCGTGTCGAAACGCTGCGTGGTGCGCGCACGACGGCCATCGACGCCGAGCGGGTGACTGGTCTCCGTGACCGTATCGTCGTTCGACTGCGCACCGACGTCGAAGTCCAGGCGCCAGTGGTAGTTGTGCGTGTGGGAGAGCCAGAGCGTATCCGGGTCGCCGGCGAGCACACGGCCGAACGGTAGCGCCGTGTCGTCGCTGCTTCGCTGCAAGGCGCCGGTGGCGCCGATGCCCGGTTCGATCGTGCCGTCGTCGTGAAACGTCCAGCTCTGCACGTAGGCGTAGGCGCCCACCTGGGAGACCGAGAACAGATTGACGCTCTCCTTCTCGAGCGCACGCGCCGCGCTGCGATAGCCGTCGCCGCCGGTACGTCGCCAGCGACAGATGGCCGGCCGGGTGCGCACGTCCATCAGTTCGCCGTAGGGGCAGTCCGCCGCGTCCAGCTCGACGAGATAGCCGCCGCCGAGGCCGTACTGGGTGATGTCGTTGTAGGTGACGTCGTTGTCGTCGTAGGCGACATGCAGCTGGGCGAGACTGGCCGAGGCGAGCACCGGGAACGGTTCGCCCCCGGGCGGAGTGTAGGTGACATGCTTGAGCACGAGATTCTCGCGCACGCGGGACTCCACGCAGAGTGCCCAGCGGGCGCCGTTGGCGAAGCGCTCGTCGACACGCTCGTTCGGCGCGCAATCGGCGTCGGCCGCCGCGATGCTCGGCATGTCCTGTGCCGCCGCGCCCGACGCCGCGAGGCCGAGCAACGTCGCGACGAGTGCTGTCCGTCGCGCCGTGCGACGCGACGTTCGGCGGCCCAGGGCACGCGCGAGGGCGAGGGCGTTCATTCGACCACCTCGAACGGCGAGGCGTCCGTCCAGTCGAACGGGATGATGCGCATGTCGAGTTCCACGCTCGAGAGAAACGGCAGGTCCTCCTGACGCGGCACCCAGTTCCTGGTGCGCGAGTGCCAGAGCACCGGGTCGGCCCCGTCCAGTGCCTCACCGTTCACGAAGTCGTCGAGACCGGCTCCGCAGCCGGCGTCGGCGCGGACCCCGTTGCCGGACGCGAGTCGTTCGCAATCGGCCGTGCGGGTGATCGCGAGATCGAAGCGGGCCCAGTCGTCGCCGGGCGAATTCCACGCGAGGGCGCTGTCGAGCGGATCGAGGAAGTAGCCCGCGCCACTCTCGCCGTCGACGACGCGCCAGCCGCGGAAGCTGTCTCGCCGAACCTGTCTCAGCGACTCGTCCACGAGCGGTCGGATGCGCATGGTGCGGCGGTTGCCTGCGCCGGTCTCGAGCGCGAAGTCGAACTCCTCGACCCGATCGGTCGCGGGGGTGTCGAGGGCGAAGGCCAGGCGCCAGGTGGCGTGCAGGACGGCGCCGACAAGGCCGGCTTCGGTCGCGGTGGCCGACGCGGCGTAGCGCAGATCCTCGCTGGTGCGGGTCAGGCGGCCGGACAAGGCGAGCGACGGGGCGATGCTGCCGTCCTCGGTGAGCGTCACGCCGGTTCGCCACACGAGCAGACCCTGACGGGCCACGGCGAACAGCTCCCAGTCCTCGCCCTGCAACGCGGCCCGCTGGTCGTACTTCGCGAGCAGACCGCTCGCCCGTTCGCGGGCGCACAGGCGCGGCATCTCGTCGGCGATTCCCTGATCCATGATGTCGGCGGCAGTATCGACGCCCGCCGGACCTTCATCGGCACCGGGTGCGGCGAGACTGGCCGTCTCGCCCTCGCAACTGTTCCGCCCGAGCACGACGCTCGCGTTGCCGCCCAGGCCCGCCGTACCCGACTCGTTGCCGCCCAGGCGGCGCTCCGGCGCGTTGGCGTCATGCCAGTGGACCAGGATCTGCGCGAGGTGCAGCGACCGCAGCACGGGGCGTTCCCGATCGCCGGGTGCGCGGTAGGCGAGATCGATCAGCTCGAGACCGTGGTGCTCGTCGATCCGGGCGCACAGCGACCACGCCGCCCCGGAGTCGAAGGTGTGCGCCAGGCGACGACCGTCCTCGCACCCCGCGGCGGACGACTGGGCGACGGCCGGTGCCGGCAGGAACACTGCCGCGCCGAGCACGAGCGCGGCGATGCTTGTGCGCACCGGGTTCACGTCAGCGGGACCCACTCGCGTCGAGCGTCTCGACCTTGCCGCTGGCGAAGCGCACCAGCGGCTCGATCGCGAATACCGTGCGCGTCTCGTCGAACAGGGAGAGGAGGGCGCAGCGCTCGACGTGACAGGGATGGAGCGCATCGGGCGGCTCGAAGATGCTGGCCTTCACGTCGAGCGCATCGAGCGTCACGAAGGGGGTGCGACCACGCGCACGCTGCTCGTCGCGCAGGCGGGCGAGCAGGGGGGCGCTTGCCGCGAGCCGCTCGAGCGCCCAGCGCTGTTCGGCGTCGTTGAGCGGCAGGTGAGGACTGTCGATCGTGCGGATGTCCACCACCTCTCCGGTGACGAGGTCCATGCGGACGCGGCGGGTGCGCCGGGCCTCGTGATCGTGCTGATACACTCGAGCGCGCCGTTCGACGGTCGGTGTGCGCTTGCCCGGTTCACGCTCGACCGCCAGCGTCTGCACGCCTAACGGATGCGTGATCCGGTCGAGGTTCGAGCGCGTGCCCACCCTGGATGATTCCCACGGCACCGTTCGTGCGAGGCGCTCTGCCTGCGCGCTCTCGGCGTCGCTCAGCGTCGCGCCGGACAGCGCCATCGGCGATGCGAGCGCGAGCGCCGCGACGAAGCGTACGACCATGAGGAGAGTAGAGTCAGGCATGAGTTGCACGACTATACGGGCGGCGCAACAGGAGTTGTGCGAGGCGGCCCGCCATTCAAGTGAAGAATCGTCGTGAACGCGGCCTCGATCGTCTACTTCGGCTACGGCTCCCTGGTCAATCGAGAAACCCGTCCGGTGGACGAGACGGCGATCTGTGCGCGACTGAATGGCTGGCACCGCGTCTGGGGGCACCGGGTCGGCGCCTCCGCGGCTCGCGAACCGAGCTGTTCGCTGTCGATCGACCCGGACGAGCGGACCCGGGTGGCGCGCGCCGACGGCACGAACGCGGCGGCGCCGGGCCCGGCGCACGGCATCGACGGCGTGGTCGTGGCCCTGCCGCTCGAGGCGCTGCCGGTGCTCGACGCGCGCGAGGACGGCTACGATCGCCTGACCCTGCCGGCCAGCGCCTTCGACCTGCCTGAAGACCTCGGCGTCGACGAGGTGCACGTCTATCGGTCCCGGCCGGAAAACCGCCTCCCGGCAACGCCCGCGCACCCCATCCTGCAGACCTACGTCGATTGCGTGCTCGCCGGCTACCTGCGCGTCTACGGCGAGGGTGGGCTCGAGGCCTTCCTGACCAGCACGGCCGGTTGGGAGGGAGCGATCGAGAACGATCGCGCGGCGCCGCGCTACCCGCGTGCGGTCGAGGTGCCGGGTGCGCTGCTCGCGCGCTTCGATCGCCTGGTGGCCGCGCGGCGCGGCGACTTGCCGCCCGCGATCGCGATCTGAGACCATGCGCGCGCCCTGCGCCCGTCTCGGGCGGCGGGGAAACCGGACGCGCCATGAACATCGCCGAACACTGCACGCTCTCGTCCGACGCCGTCGGGTTCGACGAGGCCGGTGCGAGCGCCTTCGCCAAGGGTGTGGCCGGGGACTTCAACCCGATACACGATCCGGGCAGCACGCGCTTCTGCGTGCCCGGCGATCTTCTGTTCGCGGTGTTGCTGGCGCGCTACGGCGCCCACGCCCGGACGGCCGTCCGCTTCGCCGGCATGCTCGACGCCGGCGTGCCCCTCGCCTTGCCGGCCGCGACGGACGTCACGCCGCTGTCGGTGCATCTGGCCGATCCGCGTGGACGCGAGATCCTGAGCTTCTTCGGCGACGGCGCGCGCCACGCCGATGCCGACTTCGTCGAACGACTTTCGCTCGAGTACGTGCGCTTCTCCGGGCGGACCTTCCCGGAGATCCTGGTGCCGTTGATGCGCGAGGCCGGCGCGATGATCAACCCGGCGCGGCCGCTGGTCATCTACAAGGACATGGCGCTGCAGGTCGAGCGGCCATCGGCCGGTGAGCTCCGGCTGGACGCCGCGGGTGCGGCGCTCACCGTCAACGGCAAGAAGGGCGCGGCGCGGCTGCAGTTCACCATCGAGGACGACGAGGGCCGGGTGGGCGAAGGGGAGAAGAACCTTGTCCTGAGCGGGCTGCGCGCGTTCGACGAGCCCGCCATGGACGCGGTCGTGGCGGCCTACGAGGCGCGGCGTCAGGCGTGGCTCGCCACCTGACGACCGGCCGGAGACCGTCGAAACCGGCGGCAGAAACCGGCGACAGGTACAGGCGACAGGTACAGGCGACAGGTACAGGCGGCCGACACGGGCGACGAACACCGGCGACAGGCACAGGCACTGGCGGCAGACACAGGCGATATGAACAGGGGTGGTACCGGGTGATCCGGGCCCGCCCGAATCCCGTGCGTTAGACTCGTGCCCGACCGGTCTCCGACACTTCGCCGACACGTTCCGCCGCCTTGTCCCTTCGCCCGGATCCGCCGCCCGGATCACCGTCCAGGTTTCTTCCCGGGCCACCGCCCTCCGCCCACTCCACCTGCCGACCCGATGAGTCACAGCGACGCGCTCGAGATCCTGCAGACGATCTACGGCTACGACCGCTTTCGCGGTCAGCAGGCGGCGATCGTCGACACCGTCATCGACGGCGGCGACGCGCTGGTGCTCATGCCGACCGGCGGCGGCAAGTCGCTCTGCTATCAGATCCCTTCGCTGGCTCGCGAGGGCACCGGTGTCATCGTCTCGCCGTTGATCGCGCTGATGCAGGATCAGGTGGACGCCCTTCGCGCGCTCGACCTGAACGCCGCCTTCATCAACTCGTCGATGGATCGGGGCGATGTCGTCGACACCGAGCAGGCGCTGATCGCGGGCGACATCGACATGCTCTACGTCGCCCCCGAACGCCTGCTCATGCCGAACATGCTGGCGTTGCTCGAACGCATCAGGATCGCCCTGTTCGCGATCGACGAGGCGCACTGCGTATCCCAGTGGGGTCACGACTTCCGCAAGGAGTACATGGGGCTCTCGATCCTGGCCGAGCGTTTTCCCGACGTGCCGCGCATCGCCCTGACGGCGACGGCCGACGAGCGCACGCGCGAGGAAATCGCCACGAACCTCGGACTCGGCCGGGCACGCCGTTTCGTGTCGAGCTTCGACCGCCCGAACATCCGCTACGCGATCGGCGACCCGGAGAACGGTCGCGATGCGCTGCTCCGCTTCCTCGAGGCGAACCATGCCGGTGACGCCGGCATCGTCTACTGCCTGTCGAGGAAGAAGGTCGAGCAGACCGCCGAGTGGTTGAACAAGCAGGGCATCAGGGCGCTCGCCTACCACGCAGGTCTCTCCGCCGACGAGCGCCAGACCAACCAGGCGCGCTTCCTGCGCGAGGACGGCCTGATCATCGTCGCGACGATCGCCTTCGGCATGGGCATCGACAAGCCGGACGTGCGCTTCGTCGCGCACCTGAACCTGCCCAAGAGCGTCGAGGCCTATTACCAGGAGACGGGCCGTGCCGGGCGCGACGGCCTGCCGTCTAACGCCTGGATGGCCTACGGCCTGCAGGACGTGATCAACCTGCGCTCCATGATGGCGGGCTCGGAGGCCGACGAGAAGCACAAGCGTGTCGAGCACCAGAAGCTCGAGACCATGCTGGGGCTCGCCGAGCTGGTGACTTGCCGTCGTCAGGCCTTGCTGAGCTACTTCGGCGACACGCTCGCCGAGCCCTGCGGCAACTGCGACAACTGCCTCGCGCCGCCTGACACCTGGGACGCCACCGAAGCCTCCCGCAAGGCGATATCGGCGGCCTACCGCACCGGCCAGCGCTTCGGGGTCAACTACCTGGTGGATGTGCTGCTCGGCAAGGGCGACGAGCGCATCCGCCGCTTCGGTCACGACGAGCAGCCGACCTTCGGCATCGGCACGGAGCATTCGGCGAACGAGTGGCGGAGCCTGTACCGGCAACTCATCGCACGCGGCGTGCTGGCGGTCGACGTGGACGGGCACGGCTCGGTCCAGCTTACCGAGGAGGCCCGGCCGGTGCTGCGCGGCGAGCGATCGCTGCAACTGCGTCACGCGCCGGTGCGAGCGGCGGGCGGTCGTCGGCGCGGGGCGAGCGGCGGCGGACGCAAGCCTGCCGTGGAGATCGCGCCGGGCGATCGTTCCTTGTGGGAGGCGCTTCGGGCGTTGCGCAAGCGGTTCAGCGAATCGGCCGGGGTGCCGGCCTATGTCGTGTTCAACGACAGCACGCTGGCCGACATGATCGAGCGCAAGCCGAGCTCGTCCGGCGAGATGGCGCAAGTCTCGGGCGTCGGCGCGGCCAAGCTCGAGCGCTACGGTGACGATTTCCTCGACGTGATTCGCGAGCACACCGACGAGGTCGACGCCTGACACGAACGACCTGACACGAACGACCTGACACGAACGACCGGACGCGAACGCCCGGCGCGAACCCCTCGGGCGCGAACGGGGCGCCGGTGCCTCGTCCGGCGGTCAGTTCAAGGCGGCGCGACTCTCCCGGGTTCCATAGCGCACTTCCCGGTCCAGCAGTCGTCCTTCGAGCGACCAGCGCTCCCAACCGAACTGCGTGCGGTAGGGCGCGCTGGAGGAGCGGTTGATCCATGTCCGGTAGCGTGCCACGAGGCGGGCCCCGGCGTCCCGCTCTTCCAGCCAGCGCGTGACGTGCAGGGTGTCGCGCCGGCGAGAGCGGTGGCGGCGCGACTCGGTAAGCGTGTGACCCTCCTCGACGCCGAACAGCGTGGCGTAGTCCGTGCCGTCCATCGCGCGGCTCGTCGCGTCGGCGCCTCGCTCGACGCGCTCGCCGATCACGCGCGGCGTTCCTGCGGACCGATCGATGCTGCGCGGTCGGGCGTGGTGGGCGGCGAAGTGATGCCGGCGTCCTTGCCCGGTTCCCGAGCGGCGCGCACCGGCGCGGTCTGGCCAAGCCGCTCCCGACGCAGCAGCCAGTTGTCGATCAGGAAGTGCACCGGCACGCTGACCAGCGTGCAGACGATCAGCGAGATCGCGACGAAGCACCAGGCCGCGAACGGGCCGTCGCCGAGCAGTGGCGGAAGCAGGAGACGCAGCGCGCCGAGCGTGAACAGGTGGCTGAGGTAGAGCGCGTAGGAGGCGTCGCCGAGCACGACCGCCCAGCGGCGTTCGGGTACTCGGACGTACAGGCAGCCCGCGACCACCATGAGGGACGGTACGCCGAGCCGAATCGCCCGGATGATGGCGTCGCCCTCGGGGTTGAGTGCGGCCACGAGCAGCAGCACCGTGCCCGTCACGACGAGTCCTGCGCCCACGATGGACGGCAGGCGGAAGCCGCGCAGGTAGGCCACCGCGAGCAGCATGCCGAAGGTGAACTCGAACACGATGTCCGCGCCGTAGAAGCGGACGAGCGCGGAATCCGACCCCGACAGGCGTGCGATGACGAAGGCTATCGCCAGCAGCGCGATCGCTCCCGACACCCGGAAGCGCGGCGCGAGCAGCAGCGACAGCGCGAACAGGAGATAGAAGTACATCTCGTAGTTCAGCGACCAGCCCGGTGCGACGATCGGCCAGAGTTGCCCTGGATGGGCCAGGCTGTCGCGGGGGATGAAGGCAAGGCTCGTCAGCAGACTCTGCCAGTCGAGCACGGCACTCTTGAACACCGAGGGCAGTGCGAGCATCACCACTGCCATCAGGAGCGTGAAGAACCAGTAGAGGGGGACCACCCGCCGCACGCGGCTGATGAGGAAACGGCGTGGCGTGTCCGTGGGCTTCGCGATCCAGACCATGATGAAGCCGGAGATGACGAAGAACACGTCGACGCCGAAACCACCGAACTCGGGCAACCAGTGCTCGTAGCTCCCCACCTGGATCACGGCGTGGCTGTACACGACCGCCAGGGCCGCCGCGGCGCGCAGGTACTGGAGAGCGTGAAGTCTCATCGGAGGCGGGCAGGCGTTTCTTCGCGGAGTCGGGGCAGAGAGCGTAGATCAGCCGTGGCGCGGTGACAGCAGGCCTGTCACGCGCTCACGGCGACGACGCTCGCGATTCGTCGGACAGTTCGTCGAAGGCACGTCCCAGAGCGGCGTGATAGCGGCTCCCCATCTCGCGCAGCGCGTCGGGGCCGAAGTGGATGCAATCCCCGCTCCCGCAGGCGAAGCCCTCGTCGGGCACGAGATCGTCGTGGATCGACACGTCCGAGTGTGTCACGACCGAGCGAACCTCGCGGTGCACCTCGTCGATGATGCGCTTGGCCTCGTTGTACGTGTCGAAGGAGTAGTCGTTGTCCGAATTCACGACGCCACGGGACATCGTTCCCGCGATGAACGGAATGGGGGCGTCAGCCGTGCGGAGCGCCGCGCCACGTCGGTCCGGCTGGATGCGGGTGCGCAGGGCTCCGGCAAGCCGCTGCAGGTTCTCCCCGTACACCATGGCGCAGGGGAGATTGGCGTCCGATTCGCCCTGGTGCCACAGGATGCCGCGCAGGATCCCGCCACTCTCCTCCAGCGCGATGTTCGCGCGCAGCACGGCTCGGTCGAAGAGCAGGGTGTTGCCGAGTGCGGGGTTGTCCGAGTCGTCGGGGTTCCAGTGACCCATCGGGTCGTTCTCGTTGTCACAGAACGCACTGCCGCCCCAGGCCGCGGGCACCAGCACCACGTCACGGGTCGTGTCGGCCAGCGCGCGCTTGCCGAAGGTGAGTCCGAGACCGATGTAGTCCGCGCCCTTGTCCGATTCACGCTCGGTATTCAGCGGCTCGTGCAACGGGTCCTGGGCCACGACGATCGGCGGACCCGCGGTGACGTTGGCCTCCCGCGAACTGTAGGCCGCGGGTTCGGCGAACAGCACGAAGGGATCGTTGCCTGTCACGTTCAGCTGCTTCACGCGCTCGTTCGGCTCGTCCGGTTCGCCCGGGCCGGAGCGGCGCGTGCCGCCGCCGCTCGAGCCGACCATGTTGCTCTGGCCGATCAACAGGTAGACATCGGGCGCATCGACCGGCTCGATCGTCACGTCGAGCCGAGTGCGTACGGTTCGCTCGCCGTCACTGGCGACCACGAAGAAACGACGAGCGCCGGGCATGATCGAACGGTCCGCGATATCCAGTCTGAGCGTGAGCTGGGCCTCGCTGTCGTCGGTGGCGATGGTGTCGGTGTCGAAGGCGTGCGTGACGAAGGCGATCGCGCTCTCGTCCTCGCCCTCGAGCCGCAGGCTGACCGGCGTGTCGTGACCGGCGTCGCGTTCCAGCGTGATCGGCAGCACGAGCCCGTCGCTGTCGCCCTCGATGAGCACGGGCGCGCGCGTCGCGCTCCGGATCGAGAAGTCGGCGGCCGGTTCCGGTTCCGGCTCCGGTCCCGTTGCCGGCCCCGTCGCCGGCGCTTCGTCGCTGCCCGACGAGCAGCCGATGGCCCCGCCCGCCAAGGCAGCGAGCAGGGCGAGCGCGGAGGCGCGCTGTAGGGCAAGGTCGGAGAGGGCCTGAATCATGGACGATCGGGTATCGGCGAGAGTGACAAGGGCGGGGAGGCGGGGTTCGAAGGCCGCCACCTCCGTCGAGCGTAGGCAAAGGGCAAAAGGACGACACGGGTCCGGGGTGTGAAACAAGGTGATCTCAGGGCCTGTCGTGGCGCGGTGCGAAGCCTGACACGCTCCTTCCATCGATGTCGGTGACCGTACTCACAGGAAACGTGCCGCCAGAGAGCCGTCACGTGTCGATGCGGACAGACCGGCCAGCGGCTGTCCGGTTCCCGTATCGGCCGGGAGCCGTGCGACGTGTCGGATTTCGTCAGGAACCGCCGACCAGCTCCCGCAGGACGCGGTAGTACCGCACGCCCAGCTCGCGGAGGGCGACGCCGCCGAAGTGGATGCAGGAGGTGTTCCCGCAGGGGTAGCTCGGCGGAACGAGATCGTCCGCGTCGACCACGCCCGAGAACGGCACGATCGAGGCGATGTTGCGGTGCGCCGAATCCACGCGCGCCTTCACCTCGGAGAACGGCGCGAAAGGCTCGCCCCGCGGGTCGCTGCCCTTGGACATCGTGCCGACGATGAACGGAATGGCCACTTCCGGGCCGCGAGCGCCGGCCCCGCGGGCATCGGCGGCGATCTCGCTCCTCAGCCCCTCGACCATCCGGCGGAGGTTGTCGTCGTAGGCACGCGAGCAGGTGTCGTTGTCCGAATCCGCCTCGCCCTGGTGCCACAGGATCCCGCGCAGGATGCCGCCGGTCTCGGCAATGGCCAGATCGGTCCGGGCGACGGCCCGGTCGTAGAGCAAGGTGCCGGCGAAGACGTCGGAGGCGGGGGGCGCCGCGTTCCATCCGGTCCCCCCATCGAAGCGGTTGGATGCGCGTCGGCAGAACCCTGTGTCGGACCAGGCCGCCGGCACCAGCACGATGTTCGCCGACGTGTCGGCGAGGGCCTGCTTGGCGAAGGTCAGGCCGAGGCCGATGGTGGTGCCGCTCTTCGGGTTCGCGCCGTCGCTGTCGCGATCGTGCAGCGGATCGTAGGCGGGCACGATGCGCCGATTCGGGTCGGCGATGAGGTTGACGTCCGTGTAGGCCGCGGGCGAGGGGAAGCGCTCCTGCTCGTTGTTGGTGACGTTCAGCTGCTGGATGCGCGCGTTCCGCTCGTCCGGGCCACCCGGGCTCGCGTCCCGCGTCGGCATGAGCTCGGTGCGGCTGGAACCGACCATGTTGCTCTGCCCGACGAGCAGGTAGATGTCCGGACGGCTGGTCGGGGTGATGTCGAGCGCGATGTCGCTCGCCACCCGTGCGCCGGCCTCGTCGACACCGACGAGGCGGATCGTGCGGGTGCCGGGCAGCCGCGGTGCGACACCGATGGGAAGCGACAGCCGCAACGAGGTACTGGACGCGTCGCCGGCAAGGCGGGGCGTACTGATCTCCGCGACGATCTGACCGGCATCGTCCTCGACGCCGAGGGTGATGGCGTCCGCATTGCCGGCCGCGCGAATCACCCCGACGTCCAGCTCGATCGGCTCGCCCCCCTCGATCAGTGCGGTCGCGGCCGGCGGAACCGACAGTGTGAAGTTCCCTGTTTCGGCGCTTCCGCCGTCCTCACCGCCGACCCCCGCATCGCTGCCACCGTCGCCGTCGCCGTCGGTACCGGGAGGCGCGGTGCCGCCCGTCTCCTCGCCGCCACCTGTCGTGTCGCCAGTGTCGCCCGTGTTGCCGGTGTCGCCCGAGTCGCCAGTGTCGCCGGTGTCGCCCGAGTCGCCGGTGTCGCCCGAGTCGCTACCGTCCATGCCGGTCGTTGCCGAGGGGAGCGGCTGTGGCAAGGCCGTGTCCGGATCGCAGGCAGCGAGCATCCCCGCGAGCATCAGGGCCAGCAGCGCGGCGCCGGCGCGCTGCCGCGCTGGGGAGCCAGAGAAGGAAGGAGTCGGCAAGGCGGTGAAATCCATCGGGACACCCGAATGGCGCGCGAGCATACCAGAGCGCTTTCGGCGATCCGCTTGCGGAGCGGAGAGACAAGTGTGACGTGCTAGATTAAGTGCATGAATCTCACGTTCCGGCTCGGCGCGACGATGGCGATCACCTGGTTGCTCCTGTCGGGCTTTTTCAAGGCCCAACTGCTCGTGCTCGGGGTGATGTCGGTCTTGCTGGTCGCCTGGCTGGCGAACCGGATGCGAGTCCTCGAGCATCGGGGCCAGCCGATCTATTTCCGCTTTCTCCACATCCTCGGCTACTGGGGCTGGCTACTCCGGCAGATCTTCCTGTCGAACGTCGAGGTGCTGCGCCGCGTCGTCAGCCCGGGGCCAACGGGCATCCGCCCCATGATCCGCCGCGTGGCGGCCACGCCGGACACGGAGTTCGGGCGCGTCATCTACGCCAATTCGATCACGCTCACGCCCGGCACCACGGCGATCAACTTCACCCCCGACGGCGACATACTGGTGCACGCGCTGCACGAGGACAGCCTGGACCAACTCGAGGACGGCGAAATGGCCGAGCACGTGCGGGACGTCGAACCGCACTTCGCCGAGCGGCGGGACTGGGAGCGGGACCGCCGCTCGCGGACCGGTGAGGGCCTGCGTTGATGTTCGCCGTCGCGACGATCGCGCTGCTGATCACGATGGTGCTCGCTCTCGGGCGCGCGCTGGCGGGTCCCACCCTGTTCGACCGGCTGTTGGCCGTGAATTCCTTCGGGACCAAGACGGTGCTGCTGATCGCGGTGTACGGCTTTCTCACCGGTCGCCCCGACTTCCTCGACATCGCACTCGTGTACACGCTGATCAATTTCATCGGGACGGTGGCCGTGCTCAAGTTCTTCGAGGTCGATGACCTCGGCAGCGGCATCTATCAGGAAGACGACTACTGATGATCGACGCGGCGGTGTGGTTCGTCAGCTGGGTCGCGATCCTCGGCGGCTCGGTGTTCATCGTTGCCGGCGGTGTGGGCATGGTGAGATTCCCGGACCTGTACACGCGCTTGCATGCGGCCAGCATGACCGACACCGGCGGGGCGATCCTGCTCTCCTTCGGGCTGTTCCTGCAGGCGGTGTTCGTGTTCGGCAATGCGCTCGCCGCCATAAAGGTCGCGCTCATCCTGTTCTTCACCCTGTTCACGGCACCCACCGCCTCACACGCGCTGGCCAAGACCGCGCTGCTTTCCGGGCTCGTGCCGCTCGGCGCGGACGGCAAGCCCGTGCTCGGCTCACCCGAGGCGGCGGCCCGGCTCGCCCGGTCGCGCGCCGATCCGACGTCGGATGAAACGCGGGCCCCGAAGGAGACGCGCTGATGGAACACGTCGTCATCATGACGTTGCTCGGCTTCCTGGTCGTGATCGCGATCGGCATCATCGTGCTGCGCGACCTGCTCGCGGCGGTCGCGCTGCTCGGGCTGTACAGCCTCGTCGCGGCCGGGGCCTTCGTGGTCATGGACGCCGTGGATGTCGCGTTCACCGAGGCCGCCGTCGGGGCGGGCATCTCCACGATCCTGTTCCTCGGTGCGCTCTCGCTCACCAGCCACGAACAGAAGCCGCGTGGCAACGACAGCCTGCTCGCCGTCGCCTTCGTCGCGATCACCGGTGCCCTGTTGATCTACGGCACGCTGGACATGCCGCACTACGGCAGCGCGACGTCGCCGGCGCAGACCCACCCGGAACTCGCCGTGCGCTTCATCGAGCGCTCCGCCGGCGAGGTCGGCCCGCCCAACGTCGTCACCTCGGTGCTCGCGAGCTACCGCGGCTACGACACCCTGGGCGAGACCGTCGTCGTCTTCGCGGCGGGCATCGCCGTGCTGAGCCTGCTCGGGCTGCGCCGTCGGCGCACACTCGACAGCGCACCCGACGACGCGCCGGGCGACACCCCGGCTGCCGAGCCGCACGCCGCGGTCGGGTACGCCTCCCGATCGGCCGCCGGACCGATCGCGCCGTCCGTCCGTCCCGCCCGTGACCCGGAGAGTTCGGCTTGAAGCGTTACACCCGACAGCGGCATCGTGTCCTGCAGGTCGTCACCAAACTCGTCATCCCGTTCGTGCTGATGTTCGGTCTCTACGTGCAGTTCCACGGTGACTACGGCCCGGGCGGCGGCTTTCAGGCGGGCGTCATCTTCGCCGCGGCGTTCATCCTGCACGGGCTGATCTTCGGCCTGCAGCGCACGCGGCAGGTGATGCCGCCGAGCGTGGTACGGGTGCTGATGGCCGGGGGCGTCCTGATCTACGCGGGCACCGGCGTCGCGACGATGTTGCTCGGCGGCAACCTGCTGGACTACGACGTGCTCGCGCACGATCCGCTGCACGGCCAGCATTGGGGTCTGTTCGCGGTCGAGCTCGGCGTCGGGGTCACCGTCACCGGCGTGATGATCTCGCTGTTCTACGCCTTCGCCAGTCGCCGCGGCAGCGACGAAGCCGTGCCGACCGGCCCCGGCCCGATCGAGCGCGGCCCGACCGAGCGCGGCCCGACCGACCGCGGCCCGGAATCGATGTCGTGAACACCGTGATCGGGCTGTACAACTACTGGGTCGTCATCGTGCTGATGATGGCGGGTCTCTACATTCTCATCGCGCGCTACAACCTCGTGAAGAAGATGATCGGGTTGAGCGTCTTCCAGACCTCGATCTTCTATCTCTACATCACGATGGGCAAGGTGGAGGGAGGCACGGCCGCGATCCTGATCGAGGATGCGCCGGACGTCGTCTACTCGAACCCCTTGCCGCACGTGCTGATCCTGACCGCGATCGTCGTCGGCGTGGCGACCACCGCGGTCGCGCTCGCGCTGACGGTACGCATCCACGAGGCCTTCGGGACCATCGAGGAAGACGAGCTGAAGGCGATCGAAGCGGCGGAGCCCGACGCGTGAGCATCGTCGGCGGCGGGCTCGCCGTCCAGCTGCCCGCCCTGCAGATCGTGGTCACGATGCTGGCCGCGCCCGTCTGCGTGCTCGTGCGGAACGCCCGCGGCGCCTGGGCCGTCGCCATGGCCGCCAACCTGTTCGCCGCCGCGGTCGCCTGGCTGCTGCTCGCGCAAGTCCTGGAGAACGGCACGATCCGATATGCCATCGGCGGCTGGGCGGCGCCGACCGGCATCGAGTACTACATCGACAAGCTGAACGCGATGGTGCTCGTGCTCGTCGCCTCCGTCAGCGCCATCGTCCTGCTGTACGCGAGGGCGAGCGTGGACAAGGGGGTGGAGACCGGCAAGCACTACCTGTTCTATTCGGCCTGGCTGCTCTGCGTCACCGGCCTGCTCGGCATCGCGATCACCGGAGATGCATTCAATGTCTTCGTCTTCCTCGAGATCTCCTCGCTCGCCACTTACATGCTGCTCGCCTTCGGTGATGATCGGCGCGCGCTGACGGCCAGCTTTCGCTACCTGGTGCTCGGCAGCGTCGGCGCGAGCTTCATCCTGATCGGGATCGGCTTTCTCTACGCGGCCACCGGTACGCTGAACATGGTGGATCTCGCCGAGCGCATTCCGGAGAGCGAGTCGCAGCGAGCCGTGCTCGTCGCGTTCAGCTTCCTGACGATCGGTCTGATGATCAAGGCGGCGGTATTCCCGCTGCATGCCTGGCTGGTCAACGCCTACCACTTCGCGCCGCTGCCGGTCACCGCCTTCCTTGCCGGCACGGCCACCAAGGTGTCGCTGTACGTGCTGCTGCGCTTCTTCTTCGGGATCTTCGGAGCGGACTACAGCTTCGGGCAGCTGTTCCTGACCGGTGTGCTGTTGCCGGCGGGCATCGCCGCCTTCGTGCTGATGTCGCTCGTCGCGGTCTTCCAGACCGACCTTCGGCGCATGCTCGCCTTCTCGAGCGTCGCGCAGATCGGCTACATCGTCGTCGGCATCAGTCTCGCCAGCGAGGCCGGCCTCACCGCCGCGGTCTTTCACATCATCAACCACGCCCTGATCAAGGCGGCACTCTTCATGGCGGTCGGCTGCATCCTGTACCGCGTCGGCCACGCGCACGCACCGAGTCTGGACGATCTGTTCCGCCGCATGCCGCTGACCTGCTCCGCCTTCGTCATCGCCGGGCTCGGCCTGATCGGGGTCCCGCTGACCGGTGGCTTCATCACGAAGTTCACGCTCATCGGGGCCTTGCTCGAACGTGGCTGGTGGCCGGTCGCGGCGCTGATCCCGATGAGCTCGATGCTCGCGGTCATCTACATCGGGCGCGTGGCAGAGACCATGGCGTTCCGGCGCTCGCGCGGGGCGGCGCCGTCGCCCGGTGGCCGTCACGAGGCGCCGCTCTCGATGCTGGTCCCGATGTACGGATTGCTGCTTGGCGGGTTGTGGCTCGGGCTGTCCGGTGACGGCACGCTGCTGGTCGCCGGCGAGGCCGCGAGCGAGTTGCTGGAGGGGCTCCGGTGAACCCGCTCTGGACCCTGCTTCCGCCGCTCGCGGCCATTCCCTTCATCCTGTTCTTCGGCGAGGCGCGCCGTAATCTCCGCGAAGGCTCGATCGTCGTCGCGGGTATCGTGCTCGTGCTCATCAACGTCTCGATCTACCGCGCGACCCTTGCCGGCGAGACGCTCGAGAGCGGTGAACTTCGGCTGTTGCACGCGACCGCCGGGGTCACCGGCGGTGCGGACGGCACGGTCTACGCGCTCGAGCTCGCGGCCGAACCGATGGGCGTGATGTTCGGTCTGCTGGCGAGCTTCCTGTGGATCGTCACGACCTTCTACAGCGTCGGCTACATGCGCGGTCACGCCGAGGCGAATCAGACACGCTTCTACACGTGCTTCGCGATCGCGCTGTCGGCGGTCATGGCGGCGGCCTACTCGGCGAACCTGCTGACCCTGTTCGTCGCCTACGAGGTGCTGACCCTGTCAACGGTGCCGCTCGTCACCCACGCCGGCAACGATGCCTCGCGGAAGGCCGGGCGGGTGTACCTCGGCATCCTGCTCGCCACCTCGATCGGTCTGTTCCTGCCCGCGATCATCTGGACCTCGATCGCGGCGGGCTCGCTCGAATTCGTGCCGGGCGGCGTGCTCGGTGCGGCCGGTCTCGGGGGTGGCGCGCTCGCGCTCCTGCTCGGGCTGTTCATGTTCGGCATCGGCAAGGCGGCGGTCATGCCGCTGCACCGCTGGTTGCCGGCGGCGATGGTCGCCCCGACACCGGTCAGCGCGCTGCTGCATGCGGTGGCGGTGGTCAAGACCGGCGTGTTCAGCCTGCTGAAGATCGTGACCTACACCTTCGGCATCGACACGCTCTCGGGTTCGGGTGCGGCGGCATGGCTCCTGCCGTTCGCGGCCTTCACCGTCATCGCCGCCTCCGTCGTCGCCTTCACGAAAGACAATCTGAAGGCCCGGCTTGCCTACTCCACGATCGGTCAGCTCTCCTACATCGTGCTCGCCGCACTGCTCGCGACCACCATGTCCATCACGGGCGGGGCCATGCACATCGTCATGCACGCCTTCGGCAAGATCACGCTGTTCTTCTGTGCCGGTGCGCTGATCGTCTTCGCGCACAAGACGCTCATCAGCGAACTCGACGGCTACGGGCGTCGCATGCCTGTCACGATGGGGGCGTTCTTCATCGGCGCGCTCGGCATCATCGGGCTGCCGCCCGCGGGGGGGCTCTGGAGCAAGGCGCTGATCGTCGGCGGCTCGCTCGACACCGGCACGGTGTTCTGGGCCATCGTGCTGCTCGTGAGCACGCTCCTGAACATCGCCTACCTGATGCCCATCCCGATACGCGCCTTCTTCCGGCCCCTGCCCGGCGTCGCGCCCGGGGAACACGTGGCGCGGGCCGAAGCCGCGCTGCCGAGTCTCGCGGCGATCGTCGTCACGGCGACGGTGACGGTGCTTCTCTTCCTCTACCCCGCGCCGCTCGTCGAGCTGCTCGGGCTGATCCGATGGCGGGCCGAATCGTGACACGAGCGGAGAAGGGCAAGAGGAAGGCCAAGGGGAAAGGCGATGGCAAGTCCCGAAAGAAGGCGACGTCCGGCGCGTCGCCACGCCAGGACGCGCCGGCGGCCAAGGTGTCCGTCGGGCCTGAGCCGACGGTTCCGGCGCCTCGAACCGCGACGCCGGCCGACGACATCGCCGCGCCGCTCGCCCGAGCCTTTCTCTGGGTGGATTCGCCGCTCGCCGTCCAGCGGTTGATCCTCGGTCTGGGCGCGCTGTGCGCGTTCCTCTTCCTGTTCGATCTGTTCTGGCATCGGCACGCCTATGTGCCGGGCGAAGGTCTCTGGGGCTACTACGCGATCGCGGGCTTCGTCTCCTTCACCGTGATCGTGCTGGGCGCGAAGGCACTGCGCACGGTGATCCGTCGTGACGAGGACTACTACGGTTCGACGGCGATCGATGCGGAATCCTATCCGGAGAGCGGGCTGGCGCAGGTAGCGGCAGGGGACGGCGAGGAGGCGGCCGGCTTGCTACAGGTGCGGGATGCGCGCGTCGTCGGTCTTGTCGACGGCGTCTCCCGAGCAGACGGCGGAAGTCGCGGCGTCGAAGTCGCGTCCGGTCGCGGCGGAGCGACGTCGTGAACCTGCTGCTGACACCACCGTTTCTCTATCTGGTCGCCGCGGCGGTCTGTGCCTTCCTGCCGGCTCGCGGGCGGGCCATCCTCCTGCTCGGCACGCCGCTGCTCGGGCTGCTGTCTCTGTACCTGCTCGGAACGGGTCTGCACGCGAGCGTGGCGGTGATCGGCTTCGAGCTCGAGTTCGCCCGGGTGGACAGGCTCTCGACGATCTTCGCGATCATCTTCTCGATCGCCGCCTTCCTGTCGGGCATCTATGCCTGGCACGTGCGGGACACGATCCAGCAGGTCGCGACGCTCGCCTACGCGGGTTCGGCGATCGGTGGTGTGCTGGCCGGAGATCTCATCTCGCTGTTCCTGTGGTGGGAAGGAACGGCCGTCGCCTCGGTGTTCCTGATCTGGGCGCGGCGTACCCCGGCGGCCTACGCGACCGGCTTTCGCTACCTGATCGTGCAGGTGTTGTCCGGCATGTTGCTGCTGGTCGGACTGCTGATGCACTACGAGGACACCGGCTCCATCGCCTTCGAGCATCTCGGTCTCGTCAGTCCGGGGACATTCCTGATCTTCCTGGCCTTCGGCATCAAGTGCGCCTTCCCGCTGATGCACAACTGGCTGCAGGACAGTTATCCGGCGGCCACCGTGACCGGCACCGTCGTCCTGTCGGCCTTCACGACCAAGATGGCGGTGTACACCCTCGCCCGGGGTTACGCCGGTACCGAGGTTCTCGTGTACATCGGCGCGGTGATGACCCTGTTTCCGATCTTCTTCGCGGAGATCGAGAACGATCTCCGTCGCGTGCTGGCCTACAGCCTCAACAACCAGCTCGGCTTCATGGTGGTCGGCGTCGGCATCGGCACGCCGCTCGCGCTCAACGGCACGGCGGCGCACGCGTTCTGCCACATTCTCTACAAGGCGCTGCTTTTCATGAGCGTCGGCGCGGTGCTCTATCGCACCGGTACGTCCAAGGCGTCCGAACTCGGGGGCCTGTACAAGACGATGCCGGTGACGATGGTGTGCTGTCTCGTCGGTGCCGCCTCGATCTCGGCCTTTCCGCTGTTCAGCGGCTTCGTCTCGAAGTCTCTGATCCTGTCCGCCTCGGCCGGGAACGGCTATTACCTCGTCTGGGGGGCGCTGCTCGTCGCCTCGGCCGGCGTGCTCTCGCACTCGGGCATCAAGATCCCGTACTTCACCTTCTTCGCGCACGACAGCGGCAAGCGACCGGCCGAGGCGCCGGCGCACATGCAGATCGCGATGATCGTCACGGCCGTGGCCTGTGTCGCGATCGGCGTGTTCCCGGGCCTGCTGTACGCCTTGCTGCCGTACGACGTCGAGTACCACCCCTACACGGTCGATCATGTGCTCGTGCAGATGCAGCTGCTCTGCTTCGCGCTGCTTGCCTTCGTGTTCCTGATGAAGACCGGCCGGCATCCGCCGGAAGTCCGTGCCGTGAACATCGACAGCGACTGGACCTATCGGAAGTTCGTGCCCTCGATCCTGCCTGGCGTGGTGACGAGCGTGGTCGGGGTGGATCGGGCGCTGCGGCACGGGGCGCTCGGGGCCGTCGGTCAGGTGCGGAGCGGCATCGCCCGGATATCCCGACCCGGGGCGGCACTGGCACGGGGCTGGAGCGTCAACAGCATGATGCTGGTCGTCATGGCGCTAATGGTGCTGGTGCTGGTGCTCAATCTCGTCATCGACTGATCGCCGCCGCGTCCGTCGGACGTGGACGCGATCGCTTTCGCCACGGGAAGTGCCGAGGCGGTCACTCGCGGCGTGCCGGACGCTTTCGTGATCACTTGCGTCGTGCCTGTCGCTCAGGCAACCCTCTGCGTGGCGCTTGGCGCTCTGCGATCCCTTGCGTGGCGCCTGGCGCCCTTGCAATCCTTCGCGTCGCGCCTGGCGATCCTCTGCGTCCTGTCGAACGCGCGGGCGGTCGCCTGCGTCCCCAGCGACGCTCTGGCGCGTGCTTGCGCGTCGTTCAGTCGAGAACGTCGACGCCGACGAGGCAGGCGATGCGGCTGGCGCTCGCGCGAGCGAGGTCGGCGTCGACGTGCGAGCAGACGTGGACGCGCCGATCGTCGCGACACACCAGGTTGATCTGATGGACGGTCCAGCGAGCCTCCTCGTCGGCGAAACGGCAATGGAGGTGCTGCACCGCCGCGACGTCGGCAAAGGCCACCCGCTCGGTGACGTGTTCTGCCTTCACCAACGCCCCGCCGGTGCGACGAAACTCGCGCGAACGGCCGTCGAACACGAGGTGCCCACCGCTCCGCCACAGCCAGGCCCCGGCGATGATCATCGCCAGTCCCGCGAGGGACGGTAGCCAGACGGCGGGACCGAGCGGTTCGGAGCCCAGGCGTTCGACACCGACCGCGCAGATGCCGGTGCCGAACGCGGCGAACACAATCGCGAGCACGCGTTCCCGCGGAGAGCCGACGATCTCGGCCCGCAGCTCGTCGATGTCCACCAGCAGTCGATTCTCGAAGGTCGAGGCCGGCACCGACATCGGCTCCGCGTCGATCGCGGCGTCATGTGCGGACCGCGCGCGGGCCGTCGCCTTCGTCTGATCGCGAGAAGATGTGTCGACGAGGCTCAGCGACGAGCGCCCCGTGTGCGGGCTCCGAGGCACCTCGCCCGGTCGACGCTCGCGCGATGCCGGTTCGACGAACGCGTTCATGCCCTGGGGGGTGTCGCTTCTCGCGAGGTCGTGTGGCATGGGAGTGGGCCCGGGGCAGAGCGCTGCGCTCCTCGTCGGTCTCGGCCACCGTGTTTCCGAATCAAGGGCTGCCGGTGCAAACACGCCCGCAGTTCTCTGACGCGACGCCGGTATCCGCATCGAAATCTTGAATTCGGTATCGCGACCTGGCGCCGCGATCGCCATCTCCGATGTCGTCTCGCGCTTGCGACTGCGTTCTCGGGCCGATGGCGCGGTCGAATGAAAGAGTGCGTGAGCGCGTGAGCGCGTGAGCGCGTGAGCGCGTGCGTGCGTGCGTGCGTGCGTGCGTGAGCGCGTGCGTGCGTGCGTGAGCGCGTGCGTGAGCGCGTGCGTGCGTGAGCGCGTGCGTGAGCGCGTGCGTGCGTGCGTGCGTGCGTGCGCCAAGAATTCGACAGCATCGGCCCCATCGTCGCGGAGCGGTAATCGACGAGCGTGAAAAAATGGGGCGTGGAGGGAAAACGTTTGGGTCAGGTGTCCTAAACTTCGGGCGCTGACCGTACGACATTACCTGCCGCGGTGCCTGGAAGATAAAGGGTGCATGATTGACGCGGTGCCTCTTGCACGCATGGCGAGCCCCATGCCCGTGTCTGCTCTTCTCCACGTTGCCGGCCGGAATCGATGATGCTTCGAATATTTCTGTTGTGTGCTGCATTGTCGCTGCTGAGCGCGTGCGACGGTTTGGACACCGATTCGCCATCATCGGGGGACGGCGCGGTTCCGTCGCCCTCGGCCGCGGATCCCTCGAGCGAAGCCGCATCGCCGCTTGCGCCGATCGACGATCCGGTGAGCGGCGAGGCTGGAGAGATGCCGACGACCGCCGATCCGAGCGCCGAGCCCGCTGCGGACCCGACCGCGGAACCGATGACGGATCTCTCGCCCGATGTTCGGGACGATCCGGCAGTCGATCGTCCCGTCATGCGGCCCGAGCCCGGAGCCGACGCCGAGGCGCGGCCTGACGCGGACGCCGACGTGGAGGCGAAGCCCGACGCGGACGCCGACGCGGAGGCCGACCCGGATATCGAGGCCCGGCCTGATCCGGACGCCGAGGAGACTTTGCCGCCGGACACGGACGTCGAGGCTCGGCCCGGTCAAGACGTCGATCCGACGCCTGTGCCGGATACGGACGCCGAGACGCCGACGGAACCGTCCGGGGACGAGTCGCCACTGGCGGAGCCGGCCGATCTCTACGACCGCGACGGCTACGGAACGGTCGACGTGCTGCGCATCGACGTGCGTACCGTGACCGAGGCGGGCACCTGCACCATCGATGACCAGTCGGGCTGCACCCTCGCCGACGTGATCGCGGACGTCGATCCGAATGACGATCTCAAGGTCGACATCCCCGTTCATGTCTCCATGGCGGACTTTCCGGAAGACGGCCGGGAGACGAACGCCGAGATGCGTCAGCGCGGGGCGTCCGCGCGGCTGGCGTCGCGAAAGTCTTTCCGCATCGTGCTCAAGGGGTCCGGCGTGCGCTGGCGCGGCGAGGACAAGCTGCAGATCAACAAGCACCCCTACGACCCGTCCTTCATTCGCAACAAGATCGCCTTCGACCTGATGTCGCGCATCCCGAATCTGCCGAGTACACGCACGCAGTTCGTCAATCTCTGGATCGACGACGGTGAGGGGCCGGAGGACTACGGCGTGTTCACGCACGACGAGGCGGCGAACGACGAGTTCTTCGAGAACCGCGACTGGGACAAGGACGGCAGGCTCTACAAGGCCGAGAAGTTCCTGTTCGCCCTTCAGGATCTCGACTTCCTGGCGCTCGACGAAGACGGCGAGCCCGTGGACGAGGACCGCTTCGAGGAGCGGCTGGAGATTCAGCACGGCAAGGATCATCGGCCACTCCTGACCATGATTCGGGCGGTGAACGACAAGAGCGTCCCCTTCGAGACGACGCTTGCACGGTACTTCGACGAGGAGAACGTGCTGACTTACGTCGCGGTGAACCTCTTGCTCGGTCAGCCTGACGCGACGACGCACAACTTCTATCTCTACAACCCGGCCGGCAGCGAGCGCTTCTACTACCTGCCGTGGGACTACGACCTCGCCCTGTCGGCGGAGCGCGAGTTGCAGGAAGGCTTCGAGGAAGAGGCCCTCGCGCGTCGGCTGTTCCACGGCTTCGGCAAGATCACGGCGAGCAATTTCCTGAAGGCCCTCTTCACCTCGCCGGGCTTTCACCAGAAGGTGGTCGCGAAGGCCGACGAGCTTCGGAACACGGTGTTGTCCGATGCGTCGATCTCGGATCTCGCGGCGCGCTATTCGGCGGTGGTGGCACCGGTCATCGACGCGGGTCCTGATCGTGACCAGTACAAGCCGGCAGAGGCGGCACTCTTCGACGACCACGTCGGGGCGAACCATGCCGGGCTCACGGAGGGCTACCTGCCGTTTTCCCCCAGCCTGTCGGAGCCCCGTGTCGAGGATGGCAACGTCCGCTTCAGCTGGTCCGACGCTCACGACGTCGCCGGGCGCGACCTGACCTACGATCTCGAGATCGCGACCACGCCCGAGTTCCGGCGAGAGGACCGCTTGTTCTTCGCGAACCGCATTCCTGACGAGGGGGAGCGCCCCAGTCTGGAGATCCCCGTCGAAGCGATCGGGGCGGGCACGCGGTACGTCCGGCTGATCGCCCGTGTCTCGGCCGATCCGGATCGCATCTGGCAGATCGCGGGGAACCGCGAGACCATCGGTGGCGAGCGCCGCATAGGTACACGGGCGTTCCAGATCCCCTGAAGAGGTGCGGGGGCGCACGCCCCCAGGTCATCGACCTCGATGAATCGACCCTCAACGATCGCCCCTCATCGATCGCCCCTCATCGATCGCTACTGATCGATCGCTACTGACGGTTCACTACTGAAGGATCGCTACTGAAGGATCGCTACTGACGGATCGCTACCGATCGGTCGGCCCGTGATCGATCGGCGCCGGTATATCTACTCTGGTGGATCGGCGCTTGTGGATCGGGCCTTGCGGACTCGCTCCGTGGCGGTAGCACGGAGCGGGCACACCGGGCCATTCAGCGAGGCAGCGTCGCCGCTTCTCGCGCGAGGGCGCTGATGCCGGCCGCGTCGCCTGCGGCGACCATGGCGGCCGGCGCCACCCAGGAACCGCCGACGCAGAGGACGTTCGGCAGCGCGAGGAAGTCCGGCGCGTTGGCGAGCGACACGCCGCCCGTCGGACAGAAGGCGGCGTCGCCGAAGGGGCCCCCGAGAGCCTTCAGCATCGTCACGCCACCGGCCGGGACGGCGGGGAAGAACTTCAGCTCGGTAAAGCCGCCGTCCTGTGCTCGCATGATGTCGGCGGACGTCGCGATGCCGGGCAGGAGCGGCAGCCCGATCTCGCGGGCAACGCGGCCGATGTCGTCGGTGTAGCCCGGGCTCACGGCAAAGCGCGCACCGGCATCGGCCGCACGGCGCAGATCGTCGCCGTCGAGCGCGGTACCGACCCCGATGATCGCACCCGGGACGTCGGCCATCGCGCGCATCGCGTCCAGTGCGACGGGTGTGCGCAGCGTTACCTCGAGCACCGGTAGACCGCCTTCGACGAGCGCTTCGGCCAGCGGCCGGGCCGTCGCGACATCGTCGACCACGAGCACGGGGATGACCGGCGCGGCCATCATCAGTCCGCGCACGTTCAGGGTGTCGGCAGGCTTTCCGGCACTCGCGTCGGCACTCACGTCGGCACTCACGCCGGTGCTCCTGCCGTTCCGGGTACGGTCTCGATGACCGCCTCGCCGGAGACCGGCATGCCGGGCGTCCCGAACACGCTGATCGCACCGGTCTCGGCGGAGCTCACGTGCTGGCGGAAGGCGGAGAACAGTTCGCGCCCCATGTTCTCGGTCTTGCGCGAAAGGTCCGGGTGGACGACCGTGCGCGCCTGCCACTCGGTCTCGTCGACCAGGGCGCGCAGCTCGCCGGTCGTCGTGTCGAGCCGGATCAGGTCACCGTCGCGCACGCGCGCCAGCGGCCCGCCCTGGATGCACTCGGGCGACACGTGAATGGCCGCCGGCACCTTGCCGGACGCGCCGGACATGCGCCCGTCGGTGACGAGTGCGACCTTGAAGCCGCGATCGAGCAGCACACCGAGGATCGGTGTCAGCTTGTGCAGCTCGGGCATGCCATTCGCGCGCGGCCCCTGGTAGGGCAGCACCGCCACGAGATCGTGCTCGAGTTGGCCGGCCTCGAAGGCCTCCGTGAGCGCGGATTGCGAGAGGAAGACCCGAGCGGGCGCCTCGACCACGCGGTGCTCGTCCTTGACGGCGGCGGTCTTGACGATCGCTCGCCCGAGGTTGCCGTGAGCGAGTCGCAGTCCGCCGTCGGCAAGGAAGGGGCTCGCGGCGGGCCGAATGATGCTGTCGTCGAGCGACGTGGACGCGCCGTCGCGCCAGGCAAGGGTCTCGGTCGACTCGGCGCTCGCGGCGTCCAGCCACGGCTCCTCGGTGTAGCGACGCAGACCGCCTTCGCCGGCCACGGTCATGACGTCCTCGTGCAGAAGCCCCGCGTCGAGCAACTCGCGGATGATCAGCGCCATGCCGCCCGCCGCGTGGAACTGGTTGACGTCCGCCTGGCCGCTCGGGTAGACGTGCGCGAGCAGAGGCACCGCGTGCGACAGCGCGTCGAAGTCGTCCCAGTCGACCACGATGCCCGCGGCCCGGGCGATCGCGACGATGTGCAGGGTGTGATTGGTCGACCCGCCCGTGGCGAGCAGGCCGACGATCGCGTTGACGATCGCCCGCTCGTCGACGACGCGCCCGATCGGCGTGTACTCGTTGCCGTTCGCGGTAATCTGCAGCGCCCGAACGGCGGCGGCATCGGTCAGGTGGTCGCGCAACGGCGTGCCGGGGTTGATGAAGGCGGCGCCTGGCAGGTGAAGGCCCATCACCTCCATCATCATCTGGTTGGAGTTGGCGGTGCCGTAGAAGGTACAGGTGCCGGGACCGTGGTAGGACGCGCTCTCGGACTCGAGCAGCTCCTCGCGGCTGGCCTTGCCTTCGGCGAAGCGCTGGCGCGTGCGGGCCTTGTCCTTGTTCGGGATGCCGGTGGTCATGGGGCCGGCCGGAATGAACACCGCGGGCAGGTGGCCGAAGGCGAGGGCGCCCATCAGCAGCCCCGGCACGATCTTGTCGCAGATGCCGAGAAACGCGGCCGCGTCGTAGACGTTGTGCGAGAGCGCGACGGCCGTGGACATGGCGATGACGTCGCGGCTGAATAGCGACAACTCCATGCCGGGCTGGCCCTGCGTCACGCCGTCGCACATCGCGGGCGTGCCGCCGGCGACCTGCGCCGTCGCGCCGATGGTGCGGGCGGCGGCGCGCAGCCGCTCCGGATAGCGCTCGTAGGGCTGGTGTGCCGACAGCATGTCGTTGTAGGAGGTGACGATGCCGAGATTCGGCGCACGCTCGGCGTGCAGCACGATCTTGTCTCGCTCGGGAGCGGCGGCGAAGGCGTGGGCGAGGTTGGTGCAGCCCATGACGCCGCGGTGCGGGTGTCGTCCGGTGTTCGCCTCGAGACGCTCGAGGTAGTGCTCGCGGGTCGCGGCGCTGCGCTCGACGAGGCGACGCGTGACTCGGCGGACGGTCTCTGGAGCGGCAGTCATGGTGATCGGCTTCCGGAAGGGTGTAGGTTTGCGACACGGCGATTGTCGCACAGGTCCGCGACGGCGCCGGCGGCGCTCGGGCCGCGCGGCACGGTTCCCGTCGCTCGGATCGGGCGGGAAGCGGGCACTGTCAGCGCGCGGGCGACGCGGTACCATCGCGTGACGCGCCGCCCGAGTTGGCAAGCCTGTCCGCGGAGGTGTCGCCGCTCACCGCCGACTGTCCAAGTAGTAAAACTACACGCTGCTGAATCCCCGCTCACATGAATCTTATTTCCAACGAGTCCCTCCAGCCCTTCGACTTCATCCTGTTCGGTGGTACCGGAGACCTCTCGATCCGGAAGCTCATCCCGGCGCTCTACTTCCGGCACCGGGAGGGGCACCTGCCCGAGGACGGACAGGTCATCTGCACGGCCCGCTCGGAGTACGACGACGCGAGCTTCCGTGCGGTGCTGGACGAATCGGTGCGGGAACACATCCCCGAGAAGGAATTCGAGGAGGACGTCTGGCAAGACTTCCTCGCCCGTGTCCGCTACGTCACCGTGGACGTGAAGAGCGCCGAGGCCTACGCGCCGCTGATCGCGCTGCTCGACGGGCGCGAGGACCATGTGCGCGTCTTCTACCTGTCGGTCACGCCGAGCCTGTTCACCGCGATCTCGGACGGCGTCGCCGCCGCCGGGCTCATCACCCCGCACAGCCGGGTCGCGCTGGAGAAGCCGCTGGGACGTGACCGGAAGTCGGCCGAGGCCATCAACGATCGCCTCGCCGACGTGTTCGAGGAACACCAGATCTTCCGCATCGATCACTACCTCGGCAAGGAGGCGGTGCAGAACCTGCTCGCGCTCCGCTTCGGCAACGCGATCTTCGAGCCACTGTGGCGAAACTACCGCATCAACGACGTGCAGATCACGATCGCCGAGGCGCTCGGTGTGGAGGGCCGATCGGCCTTCTACGACGAGACCGGTGCGCTGCGCGACATGGTCCAGAACCACCTGCTGCAGCTGCTCGTCATCATCGCGATGGAGCCGCCGGTCAATATCGATCCCGACGCGGTCCGCGACGAGAAGATCAAGGTTCTGCGCGCGCTGAAACCGCTGACCGGCATCGAGGCGATCGAGAACACCGTGCGCGGACAATACAAGGCCGGTGCCTATTCGTCCGGGCCGGTGCCGGGCTACCTCGACAGCGACGACGTGCCCGACCATTCCGACACCGAGACCTTCGTGGCGATCCGGGCGGAGGTCGCCTCCTGGCGCTGGGAGGGCGTGCCGTTCTTCCTCCGGACGGGCAAGCGCCTCGAGAGCCGGACAACCGAGATCATCATCAACTTCAAGAAGGTACCGCACGCGATCTTCCCCGCGGCCGACGGCTTCGAGACGCCGAATCAGCTCGTGATCCGCCTGCAGCCGGAGGAGCGCATCCGCATGCGCGTCTATATCAAGGCCTCGGGCGACGACATCGAACTGCAGCCTGTCGATCTGAACCTCGACTTCAACGACGTCTATCAGAAGCGGCGGCTGATCGCCTACGAGCGCTTGCTGATGGACATCATCCGGGGCAACCAGACGCTGTTCATGCGGCGCGACGAGGTGGATGCCGCCTGGGCCTGGATCGATCCGATCCGCGACGCCTGGGCGCAGTATCAGTACCGTCCCAAGTCCTACACGGCCGGGACCTGGGGGCCCGGCGCGGCAAACGCGCTGATCAGCCGCGAAGGCCTGAAATGGAACGAGGATTGAGCGGCATGGGCAGCGACTCGAACAGCGGCATGAGTGGCGACATCGGGCGTCGCGAAGGCGGCACGGACCGGGGCGCGGAGGCGAGCGGCCACGGACCGACGCTGGGCGGTTTCCCACTCGTCGAGGGTGCCGATCGGGAGACGCTGGCGACACGCCTGGCGCGCGACGTCGCGGCACGGTTGAAGGCCGCGATCGCCGAGCGAGGGCGCGCCTCGCTGGTGGTCTCCGGCGGCAGCACGCCGCTGCCGTTCTTCTCGGGTCTCGCCGCCGAATCGCTCGACTGGCGGCGCGTCGTCGTGACCCTGGCGGACGAGCGCTGGGTGCCGCCGGGGGACGAGGACAGCAACGAGTCGCTGGTCCGCGAGCACCTGCTGGTCGGCGCCGCCTCGGCCGCGCGCTTCGTGTCGCTGTTCACCGACGCACCGACGCCCGAGGCGGGGCTGGCCACGATCGAGGCCGCACTCGCGGACGTGCCGCGACCCTTCGACGTGATGGTGCTCGGCATGGGCGGCGACGGCCACACCGCGTCGCTCCATCCGGACGCGCCCGAGCTCGAGCACGCGATGACCACCACGGACACGCCACTCGCCGCGATGCATCCGCCGTCGGTACCCCAGGCCCGCATCACGCTCACCCGGCCGGCGCTGGTCGATTCCCGCGTGCGCCTGCTGCACCTGACCGGCGTCGACAAGCGCGGGGTGTTGGAACGCGCGCTCGCCGACGAGCCGCGCGTCGCGCCGATCGCGCGGGTGCTCGATGAAGTCCCGGACGGCGTGACGATATACTGGGCGCCCTGACAGCGTGGCGCGCGTGAACCGGAGCACGGCCGTGACGACGATCGCCGACCGATGATCGCGAAGATCAGGGCCGCCAGGGACGGACTCCGGAAATCCGAGCAGAAGGTGGCCGACGTGGTCATCGCCGATCCGGACGCGAGCGTGCAGTCCTCGATCCAGGTGCTCGCCACACGGGCTCAGGTGAGCGAACCGACGGTCATCCGCTTCTGTCGCGCGCTCGACTGCGTCGGCTTCCAGCAATTCAAGCTGCGACTCGCCCAGGATCTCGCCGCCCGCGGGACCTTCTTCTACCAGGACGTCACCGCCAGGGACACCAGTCGGCAGCTCGCGGACAAGCTGCTCGATGGCGCCGTGGCCTCCCTCGTCCAGATTCGCAACCAGATGAATCCCGAGGCGCTCGACAAGGCGATCGCGCTGTACGCGGCCTGCGAACGGGTGGAGCTCTACGGGTCGGGCGGCTCGGCGGTCGTCGCCGAGGACGCGCAGCTCAAGTTCTTCCGCCTCGGGAAGCCCGCGATCGCCTACAGCGATCCCCACATCCAGCAGGCCGCCGCCGCACTGCTCGACGAGCGCGCGCTGGTGATCGCGGTCTCGCACTCCGGGCGAAGTCGCGACATCCTGCGTTCGATCGACATCGCCCGCGAGTCGCGCGCCAGTGTCATCGCGGTGACCGCGACCCGCTCGCCACTGGCGGACGCGGCCGACGTCGCGCTGAACGTCGACGTGATGGAAGACAGCGACATCTTCTCGCCGGTGAAGACCCGGCTCGGCCAGATGGTGATGCTCGACATCCTTGCCGTCGGGGTGGCCGTGCGCGGCGGCGAGGAGATGCTCGGTCAGCTGGCGCGGGCGCGCCGGGCGATCGACCCGCGCTTCGTCTAGTCGTCGGTGCTGGCGACGGGTCCGAAGGCGGAGACGAGAAAGGGGTCGACCAGCACTCGCGCGCGAGCGAAGAGTGTGTCGGCCTCGATCCGGATGACCGCCCGACCGGTGGCGGCGACATCGATCGACAGTGGGTCGGCAAGGGTGTCGTCGGTGTCCACCTGAATCTCGAACCCCGGCGCATCGGCCGGTGGATCGACGACCTCGACCAGAAATTCCGGGCCCTCTCGGGTGATGGTCACGGCGACCGGGGCGATGGTCTCGTCGATGTCGGCAACGCCGATCCGGACCGTGGACTCGAAGCCCGGCAGATCGGCGGCGTCGACGCCGCGCAGCGAGAGGTGGTAGTCACCGGGCTCGAGCAGCCCTTCGTCGAGTTCGAGCCGTGTCTCCACCGCCCACCATTTCGCCACCGGCTCCCGGCCGGCCTCGTCGCGCGAGAACGACGCGTCGTAGCGCTCGGCGTCGGTCAGCGCGAACCAGGCGAGCGCGTCGCCCGCGGCGATCCGTATCGGGGTCGTGCGGAAGACCGGGGCACGCAGCAGCGGTCTCGGCTCGCCCGGCGGCTCGCCCTCCACGGTGGCCACGCCGAACCCTTCGGTCAGCGTCACGCTTCCGCCCCAGCTGGTGATGATGACCTCACCCGACATGACGGCCGCTCGCAGGCTTCCGTTCTCCACGACGGTGTCGAACCGGGTGCCGCGCACCGCCGCGGAGGCGAATGGCGCGGTGATGCGGAAATCGACCGGCTGCCCGTCGCGCTTCTCGACGTCGCTGCCGATCTCGCCGCCATCGCTCTCGATGTGGATGCGGCAGCTGTCGTCCCGCTCGAAACAGGACAGGCGCACGATGGTGGCCTCGGTCTCCGGCTGGAGGTTGATGACGGTGCCGGACGAGAACTCGATGCTCACGAAGCCGGTCGGGCCCGTGACGATGATGTCCCCTTCGGCGATGTCCGCATCCGCGTCGAGCGGCAGGCCGGCACGCGAGACCTCGCCCTTGACGAACGCCACGCGCGCCGTTTCACCGCGCGCCGGTACCTGGATGGGCACGCGAATGACGTCCCCGAGGACCAGGGGCGCGCGGATGTCGGCCACACCGTTGAATTCGGCGAGGGGGCGCGCGAAGCGGGCGCTGCCGAACTCCCGGCGGGCGATGGTCAACATGTTGTCCCCCTCGCGAACGGTCAGGTCGCGCGAGATGAGGATCGGCCGTTCCAGCGCCGCGGACAGTCCTCCGAGCGAGCCGCCGGAGCGTTCGTTTCCGACCGTATCGTCCTGGGCAAGCAGGGAGCCCGGGAACGCGGCAAGGGCGATCGAAGCGACCAGCGTGACCGCGCGCGCGGGCGCGGAGAGGGGTCGGGCGAGGTCGGCGGGGGTCATTCCCGGAACATAACCCAGCGATCGGACGATGCCCACCCTCATAGCCCTTACGTCACGATGTGTGACGCATGCACGGTCGAAGCCGTTACCCACGTCACGGCAATGGGGGCCGCCGCGCCGACCGATTCGGCTCGCCGCCGGGTCGGCTCGGCGCCGGCCCGGTCCGCCTCGTCCCGGCTCGGCCCGGCTCGGCCTGGCTCGGCCTGGCTCGGCCTGGCTCGGCCTGGCTCGGCCTGGCTCGGCCTGGCTCGGCCCGGCCCGGCTCGGCCCAGCTTGTTCCCGCTCGGCCCGGCTTGTTCCGGCTCGGCCCGGCTCGGCCCGGCTCGGCCCGGCTCGTTCCGGCTTGCTCTGGCCTGGTCCGGCCTGGTCCAGTCTGGTCCAGTCTGGTCCAGTTTGGTCCAGCCTGGTCTGGCTTCACCCGGCCCGGTCGGACCCGGCCTGGCCCGGTCTCCTCAGTCGAGCGGCTTGAGCCGTGTGAGACGCAGCATGTTGGTCGTGCCCGCGCGCCCGAAGGGCATGCCGGCGGTGATCGCGATGATCTCGCCCATCTCCCCGAACCCTTCGGCGATGCAGACGCGAATGGCATTGTCGACCATCTCCTCGACGCTCGTCATGGGCTCGGAAAGCACCGCGTGCACGCCCCAGACGAGAGCGAGGCGACGGGCGGTGCGCTGATGCGGCGTGCAACCGATGACCGGGGCCTCCGGACGCTCCCGCGCGGAACGAAAGGCGGAGAAGCCGGATTCGGTATAAGTGAAGGTGGCCGCCAGCGGCAGCACGTTGGCCACGTGATGCAGCGAGGAGCTGATCGCGTCGGCGGCGGTATCGCCCGGGGTCGGTCGCGTGGCGTCGATCGACTGGCGGTAGTAGTCGTCTCGCTCGACCTCGACGATGATGCGATTCATCGCCGTCGCCGCCTCGACCGGAAAGCTGCCGGCGGCCGTCTCGGCGGACAGCATGACCGCGTCCGCGCCGTCGTAGACGGCCGTCGCGACATCCGAGGATTCCGCCCGTGTCGGCACCGGCGAGTGAATCATCGACTCGAGCATCTGGGTCGCCACGACGACAGGCTTGCCCTCCTGCCTCGCGCGGCGAATGATGCGTTTCTGGACGACCGGCACCTTCTCCTGCGGCATTTCCACGCCGAGATCGCCGCGCGCGACCATGACCCCGTCCGACAGCTGCACGATGGCCGAGAGGTGCTCGATGGCCATCGGCTTCTCGAGCTTGGCCATGATCGCCGCGCGATCCCCCACCAGCTCGCGAAGCTCGGTCATGTCGCTCGGCCGCTGCACGAAGGAGATCGCCACCCAGTCCACGCCGAGCTCCAGGGCGTAGTCGAGATCGCGCCTGTCCTTCTCGGTCAGCGGCGAGATCGGGAGATACAGGTCCGGCACGTTGACGCCCTTGTTGCCGCTGATTTCTCCGCCGACCATGACCTCGGTGACCGCCCGCTCGGCGTCGAACTCGACGACCTTCAGGCGGATCTTCCCGTCATTGATCAACAGCTGCGCGCCGACCGTGAGGGCGGCGAATATCTCGGGGTGGAGCAGGGGGGCACGGGTGGCGTCGCCCGGGGCGGGATCCTGGTCGAGGGTGAAGCGTTCCCCCGGGACCAGCATCTCACTGCCGTTGGCGAAACTGCCGACGCGCAGCTTGGGGCCCTGCAGATCGGCCAGCACGCAGATGGCGCGGCCGCGCTCGCTCTCGATCTCGCGGATGATCGACGAGGTGCGTGCGTGATCCTCGTGGCTGCCGTGACTGAAGTTCAGGCGGAACACGTCGATGCCGGCGTCGAACAGCCGCCCGATGGTCTCCTTGTCTCGGCTCGAGGGGCCGAGCGTGGCGATGATCTTGGCGTCTCGTCTGCGTCGCATGGCGTGCGGTACCAGGTCTGGAGAAGGAGGGTTGAAAGGGAGACGGTCTCGCGGCGTACGGTCCGAGCGACGTGAGGACGCGGGGTACCCGGGGCCCGGCATGTAGCTCGGCTACTAAAACCGCGTCCGGAACGATCCGGAGCGGACGCGGCTCGCCTTCCATCGACCACGGGATTCTATCGTACCCACCGACCGGCGCCGTGATCGCCGAGGCGGACGAGGTGTAGCCAAACTACGCCCCGCCACTTGCGTTTCTCGATGGTCATCGGATCGGCACCGCGGCGCGTACGGTATTCTTGCCAATTCCCGCCGCTCGCGACGACCGCCCATGTCCGCACAGCCCGCCGATGCCGCGCGTTCCCCGTCTCCGCGAGAAACGTCGAGCGCAGGCGGCGGCCTGCCTCCCGCCGAAGGCACGGCGGCCGAAGCGGCGGCACGCGTCGCGGTCACGCCGGAACGGCTGGAGCGTCGCCGGCGTCATGCGAGCGCGCTGAGCGCGTTGCTGCCCGCGTCCAGCATCCTGTCGACGGCCGAGCAACTGCGCCCCTACGAGGCGGACGGGCTGACGGCGATGAAGGCGACCCCCCTGCTGGTCGTGCTGCCCGAGACCACCGAGCAGGTGCAGGCGGTCCTCCGCTGGGCGCGTGACGAGGGCGTGCCGGTCGTCGCGCGTGGCGCCGGTACGGGGCTCTCGGGTGGCGCGCTGCCGCACGAGGAAGGCATCCTGCTCGGTCTCGCGCGCTTCGACCGCATTCTCGATCTGGATGCCGAGCGCGGCACCGCGCGCGTGCAACCGGGAGTCCGCAACCTGGCCATCTCGGATGCCGCGCGGCCGCACGGGCTGTATTACGCCCCCGATCCGTCCTCGCAGATCGCCTGCTCGATCGGCGGCAACGTCGCCGAGAACTCCGGTGGGGTGCACTGCCTGAAGTACGGGCTGACGGTGCACAACGTGCTCGCACTGAAGGTCGTGACGATCGACGGCGACCTCCTCGAGATCGGCGGCGAGGGGCCGGACGCGGCGGGCTACGATCTGCTGGCGCTGCTGATCGGTTCCGAAGGCATGCTCGCGGTGACCGTCGAGGTGACGGTCAAGCTGCTGGCCGAGCCCCCCGTCGCGCGGCTCGTCATGGCGGCCTTCGCCTCGGTGGAGGATGCGGGCGAGGCGGTCGGCGACGTGATCGCCGCGGGCATCGTGCCGGCGGGTCTCGAATTGATGGACAGCCCCGCCATCAAGGCCGCCGAAGCCTTCGCGCACTGTGGCTACCCGCTCGATGCGGCGGCGGTACTGCTGTGCGAACTCGATGGCGCCGTCGAGGAAGTCGACTCGCAGATCGAACGGGTCTCGGCGGTGTTCCGGGCGCGGCGGGCGACGAAGCTGCACGTCGCCGCCAGCGAGGCCGAGCGCCTCTTGCTCTGGAAGGGGCGCAAGTCCGCCTTCCCGGCGGTGGGGCGACTGGCGCCGGACTACTACTGCATCGACGGGACCATTCCGCGCAAGCAGCTGGCCCACGTGCTCCAGCGAATGGAGCAGCTGTCGGCGGAGTACGCCTTGCCGATCGCCAACGTCTTTCACGCGGGCGACGGCAACCTCCACCCGCTGATCATGTTCGATGCGAACGCCGACGGTGAACTGCACCGAACCGAGGAACTCGGCAGCCGCATCCTGCAGCTTTGCGTCGAGGTCGGCGGCACCGTCACCGGCGAGCACGGCGTCGGGGTCGAGAAGATCAACGAGATGTGTGTGCAGTTCGATGCCGGGACGCTCGGGCAGTTTCATGCGGTCAAGGCGGCCTTCGATCCGGACGGTCACCTGAACCCGGGCAAGGCGGTGCCGACCCTGCAACGTTGCGCCGAGTTCGGCGCGATGCACGTGCACGGCGGCAAGCTGCCGTTCCCCGAGCTCGAGCGGTTCTGAGCGACGTGGCGACCGCGACCGGGTCGGACGGCGACATCGCCGACGCCATGGCCGAGCGCGTGCGAACCGCGTTCGCCGACAAGACGCCGCTCGTCGTGCGCGGGGCGGATTCGAAGCGCGCGCTCGGGCACGATCCGGTCGGCGAGACGCTCTCGACGATCGAGCACCGTGGCATCGTCAATCACGAGCCGACGGAGCTCGTGCTGACGGCCCGTGCCGGCACCCCGATCGCCACGTTGAACGCGGCGCTCGCCGCGTCGCGACAGATGATGCCGTTCGAGCCACCGGACGGTGGTGGCACCTTGGGCGGTGTCATCGCCTGTGGCCTGTCCGGTCCGCGCCGCCCCTATGCGGGTGCCGCTCGGGACTACGTGCTGGGCACCCGCGTGATCAGCGGCCGCGGCGAGATTCTCGGCTTCGGCGGCGAGGTCATGAAGAACGTCGCGGGCTATGACGTCTCGCGCGTGCAGACCGGCGCCTTCGGCACGCTCGGCGTGCTGCTGGACGTCTCGATGAAGGTGCTGCCGATGCACGAGCTCGAGATCACGCTGCACCATGCCCTCGACACCGCCGGCCAGGCGGGTTCCGGTGAGGGCGTCGGGGCAGGCGGTGCGGCGGACGGCGCAGGACTCGGACCGGCAGGCTCGCTGGTCGCGCTGGCTCGACGACCCTGGCCGCTGACCGCCTCGGCGATCGTCGGTACCGATCGCTATATCCGGCTCGGCGGGAGCGCGGTCGCGGTCGAAGCGGCCGCCCGCGAGCTCGGAGGCGAGCGCGTGAACGACGATGCCGCTCCCTGGGAGGCGATCCGCGAGCGCACCCATCCGTTCTTCGACGGCGAGCGGCCGCTCTGGCGGATCGCCGTGCCGGATCACGCCGCGGCCATCGATCTGGACGGCGACTGGCTACTCGACTGGGGCGGCGCACAGCGTTGGCTGCGAAGCGAGGCGGCGCCCGCCGCGGTATTCGCCGCCGCCGCGAAGGCCGGTGGACACGCCACCCGCTACCGACGCGTCATCGGTGCAGGGGAAATCGAAGCGGTCGACGGGCCTCTCTTCCAGCCGCTCGTCGGCCCCTTGCAACGCCTCTCGTCCCGGTTGCGCGACAGCTTCGACCCGCACCGCGTCCTGAATCGCGGCCGCTATCATCCCGAACTGGATTGACCGGCGCGCATGCAGACTCAGATCAGTCCGGCACTGGCCGACGACCCGCGCGTCATCGAGGCGGAGCAGCAGCTCAGGCGGTGCGTGCACTGCGGCTTCTGCCTCGCCACCTGCCCGACCTACAATCTCGTCGGCGATGAACTCGACAGTCCGCGCGGTCGCATCTACCTGGTCAAGCAGGTCGTCGAGGGTCACGTGCCGACGCGGAAGACGCAGCATCACCTGGACCGCTGCCTGACCTGTCGTGCCTGCGAGACCACGTGCCCGTCCGGCGTCGAGTACGGGCATCTGATCGATCAGGGCCGGGCCCTGGTCGAGGAACGCGTCGCCCGACCGCTGCACGAGCGACTGCTTCGGAAGGCGCTGCTCGCGATGTTGCCGTACCCGGCCAGGGTCGCGCCGATGATCCGGCTGGGACAGCTCGTCCGACCCGTGTTGCCGAAGGCGCTGTCGGTGCACGTGCCCGAGCGGCAGACACCGGGCGAGCGGCCTGTCCGGGCGACGCCGCACGCCCGCCGCATGCTCGTGCTCGAGGGCTGCGCGCAGAAGGCGATGACGCCGGCGACCAATGCGGCAGCGTCCCGGGTGCTCGACGCATTCGGCATCACGCTGGACAGCGCGCCGCGTGCCGGCTGCTGCGGAGCGGTGCACTTTCACCTGAACGAGCAGGACGCCGCGCACGATTTCATGCGTCGGAACATCGATGCCTGGTGGCCCGCCATCGAAGCCGGATGCGAGGCGATCATCGTGAGCGCGAGTGGCTGCGGCGTCATGGTCAAGGAGTACGGACACGTGCTCGCCGATGACCCGGACTATGCCGACAAGGCCAGCCGGGTCGCCGAGCTGGCGGTCGATCCGGTGGAAGTCGTCGCGCGGGAGGACCTCGCCGCTCTCGCGCCGCGCGTGCGCGCCGCGGCCTCCGCGGTCGGTCGGGTCGCCTACCATCCGCCGTGCACGCTGCAGCATGGCCAGAAGCTGCCCGAGACCGTCGAGCGACTGCTCGGCGAGCTCGGCTTCGAGCTCGTGCCGGTGGCCGACAAGCATCTCTGCTGCGGATCGGCCGGTACCTACTCCATCCTGCAGCCCGCGATGAGCGGCAAGCTGCTGAAGAACAAGGTCGACGCGCTGACCGCGCACGCGCCGGATATCATCGCCACGGCCAACATCGGCTGCCAGTTGCACATCGCGGGCGGCAGCGGACGACCGGTGCTCCACTGGATCGAATTGATCGATCGGGTGCTGAGTGCCGCGCCGGCCGATCCCGAACACTAGACTCGACACCATGCGCCACTACCTTCATATCGATCTCGCCACGCGAACCATCCGCAGCGACGCCCTAGAGGGCGAGGCGATCGTGCGGGCAGGGCGTCACCGCATCGCGCGAACACTTCTCGACGCGGACGCGGCCGGCGTCGATCCTCTCTCGGGCGCCAACCCCCTGATCTTCTCTGCCGGGCCCTTCGCCGGCACGAACTTCTCGAACGCGAACCGCATCAGTGTCGGCTGCAAGAGCCCGCTCACCGGTGGCGTGAAGGAATCGAACGGCGGCGGCACCTTCGCCTTCGGGCTCGGCCAGCTCGAGATCGCAGGCTTCACCCTCGAGGGTGCTGCCGACGCGTGGACGTTGATCCACATTCGCAAGGCGGACGAGAACGGCGTCCCGCAGATCGAGTTTCACGATGCCACCGAATACCTCGGCGCAGGCAACTTCGCGACGGCCGCTCGGCTGCACGAGCGCTTCGGCAAGAAGGTCAGTCTTGCATTGTGCGGCCCGGTCGGCGAGTACGGTGGCCTGCTATCGGGCATCGCCTTCAGCGACATCGACCTGCGGCCCTCGCGTCTCGCCGCCCGCGGCGGCGTCGGCGCGGTCATGGGCTCGAAGAAGGTCAAGGCGATCGTGGTCGATCTCGATCGCATGCCTGCCCTGCACGATCGGAAGAAGGTCATGGGCGCGGTCAAGGCGTACCGGAAGCTGCTCGACGCCGAGCCTGCCATCCAGGCCTTCCAGCAGACCGGCACGGCCATGGTCGCGGACTACACGAACCACGTCGGCGGCATCCCGGTGCGAAACTTCAGCGGCGGGCGGGCGGTGGACACCGATGAGTCGCCGTTTCGACTCGGCGGCGACTTCCTGCGGGAGCAGAACCTGGAACGGGGTGGCGAGCAGACTCACGCCTGCATGCCCGGCTGCATCATCCAGTGCAGCAACGTCTATGCGGACGCCGACGGCAAGGAGATCGTCTCGCCGATCGAGTACGAGACCATCGGCCTGCTCGGCACCAACTGCGGACTCGACGATCCGGACGCGCTCGCTCACCTGAACTTCCAGGCCAACGATCTCGGCATCGACACGATCGAGCTCGGCGGTACCATCGGCGTGCTGATGGACGCGGGCAAGGGTGCGTTCGGGGATGCCGCCTGGATGCACACGGTCTGTGACGCCTTGCGCGCGGGCGACGAGGAGGGGCGCTTCTGGGCGCAGGGCACGGCCGCCGTCGGCGAAGCGCTCGGCGTCGCTCGCGTGCCCGTGATCAAGCGCCAGGCGATCAGTGCCTACGACCCGCGCGTGATCGAGGTGACCGGCCTGTCCATGATGTTGACCGCGCAGGGGGCGGATCACACGACGGGCAACCTGCCGTCCTACGACAGCGCCGGCAAGGGTGTGGACGAGCTGGTGGCCGCGAGCATGGACATTCAGGTGATGTGTGCGGCCGCCGACTCGCTCGGTCTGTGCGTGTTCGGCCGTTCGGTCACCAACGAGCAGCTCGACTTCATCGTGCAGGCGATCAACGACGCGCACGGCACGGCGCTCGAGGCAGGCTTCTACGCGACGCTCGGGCGGGAGACGCTGGAGATGGAGAATCGCTTCAACGCGCTCGCGGGCTTCTCCGAGGCGGACGACGAGCTACCGGCCTTCTTTCGCGACGAGGCGCTGCCGCCGTCGCAGCGGACCGCACGGTTCGACGCCGCGGAGGCGAACGCCGCGGCGAGGCGCTGGTGGGACGGGGCGCTCGGCGCGTGAGCGCGCGCGTTCATCGTCGCCTCGCCGCCGCGCTCGTCCTGCTGGCCTCGTCGTCCGTCACGGGCCGTGCGCTGGCGCACGAATACTGGCTGGACCCCTTCGACGCGACGCTCGCGACGGGCGAGCTGCTCGCGGCGACGGTGCGCAACGGGCAGGAGTTCGTCGGCACGACCTTCCCCTACGATCCGAACCGGATGGCGCGGCTCGATCTCGTGGCGCCCGACGGCACGAGACCGGTGCCGGCGCGCCTCGGCGACTTCCCCGCGGTGCAGGTCACGGTCGAGCAACCGGGCCTGCATCTGGTCGTGCTCGACACCTACCCCAGGCCGCTCGTCTACGAGGAACTGGACAGTTTCGCGGAATTTCTCGCGTACCACGGTCAGGAAGGCATTCTCGAGGCTCACGCGGCGCGAGGGCTGCCCGAGACCGATATCGCGGAGCGTTACTACCGGCACGTCAAGTTGCTCGTGTCGGTCTCCGAGCAGGCCGTGCCTGTTGCGGAGCCGGCAGGCACCGAACGCGAGTCTGCCGACGTCGACGCGGCGGCCGACGGGGTCGACGCGCCGCAGGGACAGGCGCTCGAACTCGTGCCGGAGAACGACCCCTATCGCGAGGACACGCTGCAACTGCAGTTGCTGACGGATGGCGAACCCTTCGCGAACGCGCAGATCGAGCTGTTCGAGCGCACGCCGCGCGGTGAAGTGACCCGAACGCTCGTGCGCAGCGACGCCGAGGGCCGCGCACGCTTCGATGTCGCTCGACCGGGGGAGTACCTCGTCAACGCGGTTCGCGTGACCGAGGCGGCCGGCCCGCCGCTCGACGACGAGAGCGAGCGGCCGCACTGGCAGAGCCGCTGGGCCTCGCTGACCTTCGAGAAACCCTGAGCGTGGCCTCGGCTGTCGACGTTCACGAACATCGATGGCAACCGGCGGCGGGTTCGACCGCGCGGCGGCAGGGTGTCTACATCCTCCACGGCATGAGCGAGCACGCCGAGCGGTACACGCGACTCGCCACCCGCCTCGCGAGCGAGGGGTGGCAGGTAGCCGCGCACGATCACCCCGGTCATGGGCGGTCGAGCGGTCGGCGCGGCGTGCTGGAGTCGCCCGACGAATTGGTCGACGGCGCCGCGCAGGCGATCGCCGCCTTCGCGAGCGACACGGGCGCGCCGCCACTGATGTTCGCCCACAGTCTCGGTGCGGTGGTCGCCACGGAGCTGCTGGCCAGGGGAGATGTCCCGATCGCCGGTCTCGTGCTGTCGGCCCCGGCGATCGTGCCGCGCCTTTCGGCGATGGACCGCCTGAAGCTGAGCGTGTTGTCCACGGTCGCGCCGTCGCATGCGCTCGAGATGCCCTACGATGCAAGCCGGCTGACGAGCGATCCGGACGAGATCGCCGCCGCCCATGCGGACGCACTGATCCACCACCGGAAGTCGGCGAGCCTCGTGCGCTGGTTGGTCGACGCCGCCGGGCGCGCGTTGAAACGCGCCCCCGAGATCGACGTGCCGACGTTCGTCCTGATCGCCGGCTCGGACTTCCTCATCGATACCGACCGCACCCGCGAGTTCGTCGCGCGGCTGACGCCGGCGCTCGTCGACTGGGTGATCTACGACGACTACCGGCACGAGCTGCTGAACGAGACCCCGCAACGTCGCGAGCGGGTCACCGACGATATCGTTCGCTGGCTCGACGCTCACGCCTGATCACGAACCCGCTGCCCGACGTCGTCCTGGCCGATGCCGTTCTCGCGTCGGTATCGCCTCTGCCTACGCGGGCCCTGGTTGATGCAGCAGGCCTTACTGGCGCAGGAAAGGCGGCGACTCGAGGACGACGGGACGGGCGCCGGGCGAGCTGCCGTCGCGCGCCGGGTCGATCTCGTCGTCACCGAAGTACAACTCGTTGCCGGTGGTGAAGGCGATGTCGTGAATCGTTTGCGGCGGAACCGACTGCGAGACGCCGTCGACCGTTGCGCTGTCGAACGACACGTCGATGTTCGTGGCCTGGCCCAGCGCCGTGTCGGTCGTGTCACCCGTAAAGACGATGACCGCATCGATGACGATCTCGGCTGGCATGTTCGGTACGCTGCAGGCGCTGTCGGTGTATTCCAGAGAGCGCACGCTCGACGACGTGCCGTTGTTGGTCAGCGTCGTGACCGAATAACCGTCCGAGAGATCGGTCGGGTCGTTCACGGTGCAGGCCTGCAGCCAGACGCCGTCGAAGGCCGTCGTGGTGCCCATACCCCCGGTGGCGGTCGCGTCGCCGTTGCCGTCCGTTTCGCCGGTGGCGGTCGCGTCGCCGTTGCCGTCCGTTTCGCCGGTGGCGATCGCGTCGCCGTTGCCGTCCGTTTCGCCGGTGGCGATCGCGTCGCCGTTGCCCGTCGTCACCCCCGTGGGGATCATGCCGCCGGTCCCACCGGTGGCGGTCATGTCGCCGAGGCTGGTCGTGCCCCCGGTGGCGGCCATGTCGTCGGCCGGCGCGTTGACGACGGTCGTTGCCGGCGCGGGGCCGTCGTCGTCGTTGCCGCTGCCGCAGCCCACGGCGACGAGGGAGCAGAGCAGCGCGCTCGGCAGGGTGAGGGCACTCGGGGTTCGGAGGGTCATCGCGTTCGTTTTCCTGGGCGAGGATCGAGGCGCTCAGTATGGCGCAGGCCCCTGCGATTTCGGGTGGGCGGGTTCGGCACTTTGACCACGACGGGGACTTGACCGTCGTCGATGTCGCGTTCTCACGGCGATTCGCCCATCGTGTCCGCGACGAAGGCGCCCCGTTCGCCCATGGGCTGGCTGCCGCCGATCGTCGTGTCCCGCGCCGTCTGATGTTCCATCTCGGCGTTCAGGACAGCGCCCAGCATGATCGCGAAGGCGGTCAGGAAGAACCAGAGCAGCAGCACGATAATGGCGCCGAGCGTCCCGTACGTCTCGTTGTAGTTCCCGAAGCTCGATACGTAGTAGGAGAAGCCGGCCGAGCCCGCGATCCACAGGATCGTCGCGACCACCGCGCCCGGGGAGACCCAGCGCCAGCGCGCCGGACGTCGGGGTGGGGCGAAGCGATAGAGAACGCCCAGCGCGAGCATGACGAGCCCGCAGAAGATGACCCAGCGCCCGACGCTCGCGATTAGCGTCACCACGCCGGATGCCGGGGGCAGCCACGAGAGCAGCACCGGCAGGGCGACCAGCAGCGCGATCGTCGTCACCAGCACCATGATCGCCCCGAAGGTCAAGACGTAGGTGAGCAGGTTCATGCGAATGATGCCGCGCGTCTCGCGCTCTTCGTAGGCCACGGTGATCGCCCGCACGAGGGCGTCGATGCCACGGCGCGCGCTCCAGATCGCGAACAGGATGCCGCTCAGCAAGCTGAAGCCGAGGGTCTGCTCCGCGCGGCTCGCCAGGGCGACGAGCTGGTCGCTGATGATGGTCGCGACGTCGCTCGGCAGGATGTCGGCGAGCCCGTCGAAATTGGCCGCGACATCGGCCGGATCGGCGATCAGCGCGTAGGTGGTGACGATCGCGCCGAGTGCCGGGAACAGGGCAAGCATGGCGTAGAAGGACACGCCGGCCGCAAGGATGGACACGTTCTGCGCGCCGACCTTTTCGAACACCCGTCGCAGGATGTCCCACCAGCCGCGCGGCGGAATGGCGAGCGGCGTGATCGCGTCGCGCCCGCGGTGCGTCTCCTCGAGCACGCCAGGGTCGGTGGTGGCATGGCCGCGAAAGGCGTGCTCGGCCGTCGCGCCCGGCACCTCCGCCGAGGCCGGACCCGGATCGTCCGGACGCCGACTCACGACGCGTCCCCCTCGACCCGGCTGACGGGCAGCGGGTCCTTGAAGGTGAGCGTGCGGTACGGGAAAGGAATCTCGATGCCCGCCGCGTCGAGCGCGCTCTTGATCGCCACGACCACCTCGGCGCGCGAGCGACGCACGTCGACGGGTTTGGAGCCGGTCCACCACGTGACCTCGATGTCGATGCTGCTGTCACCGAAGCCTTGCGGAAAGATCTGGACCGGACGCCCTTCGATCAGCGATTCGCAGGACTCCACGGCGCCCTGGATCACGCGTACCGCTTCCGGCACGTCGGTGTCGTAGGAGACGCCGGCCATGATCGTCACCCGTCGCCGATCGAGCGCGGTCAGCACCGTCACCGGATTCTTGAAGAGGAAGGCATTGGGCACGACCACGAGCTCCCCGGTCGTGAGCCGGATGTAACTCATGCGGACGAGCACCCGCTCGACCCGGCCGACGATGTTCTCGCAATGGATGTAGTCGCCGCGCTCGAACGGAAAGCGCCAGAGGATCAGGATGCCGGCGAAGAAGTTCTCGAAGATGTCCTTGAAGGCGAGTCCGACCGCGATCGAGACGAGACCGAGGCCGCCGAGCGCCTTGGAGGGCGTCAGACCCGGGAACAGGACGATCGCCGTGAGGAGCAGACCCAGCACCGTCACCAGGATGCTCGCGAGGCGAAGGATCAGCTCCTTCACCGATTCCCGCTTCTTCCAATGCCCGAGCAGGCGATGCCCGAGGAAGTCGATCAGTCGGGTGAGCCCCCAGGTGAGCAGCAGGATCGCCATGGCGCCGACCACGTAGGGGATGTGCGCCACGAAGCTGTCGAACAGGTCGTTGATGCTTGCGAGCGCGGTCTCCTGCACGTCCTCGAGCGAGTCGAGCGGGGCGCCGGCGGCGCCCGCGCCGTCGGCCTGCGCCGGGACCGGACCGGTCACCGGCCATGCCGAGCCGGAGTGCGCGCGGAAGTCGAGCATGACGAGAGGCAGTCCTGAGGAGGCGGGATGGCCGGGGCGAAGCCGCGCCGCCGGGCAGGCGAGCCTAGCGCGAGAGGCCGTGCGGGGCATGCCGAATCGTCATCGGACCCGCGCGGTTCGGACCTCTCTGCAAGAGTTACAATGCCTGCAAGCTCGGACAAGCCGTCGCCGTCGGCGTGCTAGCGTCCGGCGCGCTTTTCGGGAAACGACTCTTGCATGGATAACTACGCGCTGGTTCTGGAGGACGACAAGACTCTGGCTAACGCGCTCGCTCGGGTCGTTCGATCTCTCGGTTATGAGGTGTCGATCGCCGACACGATCGCCAAGGCGCGGAAGCGCATCGGCGAACGCGAGCCGGCCATCATGCTGGTCGACGTGAACCTGCCCGATGGCGACGGTCTGGAATTCATGGCCGAACTGGCCGAGTCCACCCGGCCCAACTTCGTCGTCATAACCGGGGATTCGTCGCAGCAGGTCGCTGTCAAGTGCATCCGTGCCCGCGCCTTCGACATGCTGCCCAAGCCGATCAAGCTGGCCGATCTCAAGGAGACCGTGACTCGGGCGATCGACGCCCGGCAAAGCGAGCTCGTCGGTGCAGCGTCCGCGAACAGCGAGTCCGTCCCGCGCGTGGACACCTCGACCATCGCGATCGGCGAATCGATCGCGAGCGTGGACCTCAGGACGATGATCAAGCAGGCAGCCTCCATGTCCAGGTGCCTCGTCATCGTCGAGGGCGAGACCGGCACGGAGAAGAACGCGGTGGCGGAGGCGGTGCACGTCGACAGCCGTCGACTCGGGCGGATCATCACCGTCAACTGCGCGGGCGAGCTCGACGCGAACGCGCACAGCCGCTTCTTCGGCGTCGAGGACGCGTCGAAGGGGCAGGCGCGGCATCAGGGGTATCTGGAGCAGGCGGCGGCCGGTACCCTGGTGCTCGACGATGTCACCGCACTCGCGCCCGATCTCCAGGCGCGCCTGCTGTCCTTCATGGACACCGGGCAGTTCCTCCGCACCGACGGCATCCAGCCGGTGCGGGCCAAGGTCGGCGTCGTCGGTATCGCGCGGAGCCCGGTCGATGCGGCGCTGAAGTCCGGCGCGCTTCGCGAGGACTTCTACTACCGGCTCGCGCAGTTCTCGGTGCGGGTGCCTCGCCTGCAGCAACGCGACGAGGACAAGCCCGCCATCGCCAGGCATCTGCTCGCCGAGATCAACGAGCGGACCGGTACGCGCAAGACATTGTCTGAGCAGGCCCTGAAGATCCTTGACGAGTACACCTGGCCCGGCAACGTCCGCGAACTCAGGAACGCGCTGCACCGGGCGTGCCTGGAGAGCGACCCGAACGCGCCGATCGAGTTCCGTGACTTTCAGGACGGCACGGCCGCCGAGAGCGAGAATCAACAGATCGCCGAGTTCGTCGGCAAGACCTTCTGGCAGATCGAGAAAGAGCTGCTCTACGCGACGCTCGACCACAACGGCGGGGACAAGGAGAAGACCTCGAAGATGCTCGGCATCAGCCTGAAGACGCTCTACAACCGCTTGCACGCGTACAGCTGAGGCGGGCCGCCCTCGCGCTGACCTCGAATGGGCGTCATGCCGTTTGAGTAACGTTCGGTCCCTGCCGCGGGCCCTTTCCGCGACGGCGCCGCCCTGTTTCCGTGCCGATCGTGATCCGAGACTTGTGACTCATCCCGTCGACCGTCATACTGGGGGGATGACCAGTCAATCAGCTTCAACCGACCTGCCCGGAACCACGCCGTCGGTCGGGGTGGGTTCGCCGATGGGGCCGCCCGGGCCGCCCGGGCCGCCAGGGCCGTGTGCCCGGTCGGCCCCCGCGGTCGACGGGGTGCCGGTGAAGCTGCTCGGCAAGCTCGCGATTCTCGCGGATGCGGCCAAGTACGATGCCTCCTGCGCCTCGAGCGGGGCTTCCCGTCGGGACTCGACCGACGGACGCGGCGTCGGCAGCAGCGAAGGGGTCGGCATCTGCCACTCCTACGCGCCGGACGGGCGCTGCATTTCGCTGCTCAAGGTGCTGATGACCAACTTCTGCACCTTCGATTGCATCTACTGCGTGAATCGCGTCTCGAGCAGCGTGCCTCGTGCGCGTTTCGAGGTAAGCGAACTCGTCGATCTCGTGCTGGCCTTCTACAAGCGCAACTACATCGAAGGGCTGTTCCTGTCGTCGGGCATCATTCGTGACCCCGACTACACGATGGAATGCCTCGTCGAGGTCGCCCGCCGGCTCCGTGAGGTGCACGACTTCCGGGGCTACATCCATCTGAAGAGCATTCCCGAAGCATCGCCCGAGCTGCTGCAGGCCGCGGGGCGCTACGCCGATCGTCTGTCGATCAACATCGAGCTGGCCCGACCGGACAGCCTCGCCGAACTCGCGCCCGAGAAGGACGGGGCGAGCATCGAGCGGGCAATGGGCCGTATTCGCTCGCACATGGACGAGAGTCTCGACCGGAGCCGCTCCGGGCATGCGGCACCGCGCTTCGCCTCCGCCGGGCAGAGCACCCAGATGATCGTCGGGGCCGACACCGCGAACGACGGCGAGTTGCTCGAGTGCAGCCGCTCGCTCTACGCGGCGCATCGGTTGAAGCGGGTCTACTACTCCGCCTTCAGTCCGATTCCCGATGCGAGCGCTCGCCTTCCGCTCGCGCCGGCGAACCTCGGTCGCGAGCATCGGCTCTATCAGGCCGACTGGCTCATGCGCTTCTACGGGTTCGAGGTCGAGGAAATCGTCGCGGGCGGCGAGGGTGGCATGCTCGACCCCGCGCTCGATCCCAAGCTCGCCTGGGCGCTCAAGCATCGTGAGCGGTTCCCGATGGACATCAACCGCGCCGAGCGCGAGGCCTTGCTGCGCGTACCCGGTCTCGGGGCACGGGGGGTCGATCGGATACTGGCCGCGCGAGGGGCGCGTCGGTTGGGAGTGGCCGATCTTCGAAAGCTCTCGGGCGGAGTGCAGCGGATGTTGCCGTTCGTCGTCGCGCGCGACTGGACGCCGAGGTCCGTGCTCGACGGGGCGCATCTGCGATCGCAGTTCCTGCAGAAGGGCGCGCAGCAGCAGCTGTTCGCCTGACAGGTTCGATGTCCGCGCCCCTGCACACGGTGAGGCTCGAGCATCCCGCGGACGCTGTCGGCTGGCGACGCGCGGCGCGCTCGCTGCTCGTCGATGGCGTGGCGCCGGAGGCGGTGGTGTGGGTCGGCGCAGCGAGCACGGGCGATCTGTTCGGTGCCGATGCGCCGGACCTCCCGGACGCATCGGGCGGCGATTCGATCGCCGACCGCCTTGCGTCCACGAGCCTCGGCGAGCCGGCGGACGGATCTCGGGCCGCACCCCGGGTGCCGCGTGCGTTCCTGCCGCTTGCCGAACGTGTGCTCGGGCATCGGGATCCCGGACGCATGGCGCTCCTGTATCGCGTGCTCTGGCGACTCAACCACGGCGAACCGGGCCTGCTCGAGCAGGGATCCGACCCGGACGTCTACCGCCTGCATCGGCTCGAGCGTGCCGTGTCGCGGGAGATTCACAAGTTGCACGCCTTCGTGCGCTTTCGTCGGGTGCCGGATGTCGAACCCGAGACGTATGTCGCGTGGATCGAACCCGAGCACCACACGTTGAGGCTGGCCGGCGGATTCTTCTGCCGCCGGTTCGCCACGATGCGCTTCTCGATCCTGACGCCGGAAGAGAGCCTGCACTGGGACACCCGCGAACCGGTTTACGGTCCGGGCGGCGGCCATTCGTCCCTGCCGGACGATGCGGTGGAGGATCTGTGGCGGACCTACTACGCGAACATCTTCAACCCCGCGCGGCTTCGCACGGATGCCATGCGCGCCGAGATGCCGGTGAAGTTCTGGAAGAACCTGCCCGAGGCCTCGTTGATCGCACCGCTGGTGCGAGAGGCGGAGGCTCGCACGGACGTCATGATCGACCGGGTGCCGCGTCCGCCGCCTCGCTACGCGGCACGCGCCTCCGCGAGCGCGCGTCGGCCGTACGACAAGGAGTGAAGGGGGGAGTCGGTGTCGGGTTGTCGACCCGACGGCGTCCGGAGCCCGGCGCGCAGGGACGTCAGGATTCCGACGCGCCTCGCAGGGTCTTCCGGGAACGCGCGAGCGTCGTGCCGAAGCGAGACCCAGTGCGCGTCGAGGCCACGAAACCGCATGCTACGGTGCCTGCGAAATCCGGGTAAACCGGCGCCAACCCTTGATCCTCAGGAGTATTTCCGATGACTCGCACGTTCGATTACGTCGGTCTGAATACCGTCATTTCCGAAGCCTTCAAGCCGCTTCCGCAGGTGACTTCGACGACGGCCAGGAAGGCCGGCATGGAAGCCGGCATGAAAGGCACCACGCCCTCCAACTGCCATCATTCGTATTTCTCCAGCGAGTCGCTCGAGAAGGAGTGGTACCGCGGCTACCGGCTCGGCAAGCAGAACCGCGACTGAGTGTGTCGGGGCCGCTACAATCGGCCCCATGCTGACCTGTCTCGAACTGGACGACGCCGAAGCGCGTCGCATTGCCGAACCGATGATGGACGATGTGATGCTCGGCATCGCCCGTCATGACTACGCGCTGCACAGCCGTCACTTTTCCGTGGCGCTGAAGAGCGCGCTGACCCCCGAGGCCTTCGCCGGGGAGATCGAACGCACCGAGCCCGTCCGCGGGCAGCCGGGGACCCGCGAACTGCTTTGCCTGTTCCGGAAGCCGAAGTCCTTCACGCTCGTCTGGGACCAGTCCTTTCCGTCGGCCGACGGTCAGGTCATGGCGGTGATGACCGTGGCGCTGAAGGGCGGACGCTATTTCGTCGACTTCGTGCTGCTGCATTGACGGACCGACGCGCGACGCGCCCGGGATGAATCGGGCGGCGGGATGAACTGGGAGGATGTCCGGGCGCTGTTGGCGATCGGGCGTGCCGGTTCCCTTCGCGACGCGGCCGAACAGGTCGGCAGCAGCGCCGCCGCGGAACGCATGGTCGCCCACCACGAGGCCCGACATGTCGCGGCGGTACGGGCGGTGATCGAGCGCATCGCGGCACTCGTCGCCGAGCACGCGACGCTGTTCGCCGGCGAGCGACCAGGAGCGCACTGACAACGCTACCCGGCACGTCCGACGGTTCGGCATTTGCTAACCTCGGGCTCATGGAAAACACATCGAATTCTCGGCGTCGGCGTCAGTACGTCTGGGGCGGCTGTCTGGCGGTCGTGACGGGGCTGATGAGCTACGCCTACTACGCGCAATACCGTCTGTATCTGGACCCGTGCCCGCTGTGCATCACGCAGCGCGTGTTCTACATCGGTATCGGTCTCGCCGCCCTCGTCGGCCTGTCGAGCGTCGGCCGCGTCACCCTGCAGCGCATCGCGGCCTCCCTCCTGGCACTGTCCGCCATCGGCGGCGCGCTCACTGCCACCCGTCAGGTCTGGCTACAGCACCTACCCCCCCAGGAGGTCCCCGCGTGCGGCCCCGGCTTGCAGTACTGGCTCGAGAACGAGCCGATGCTGCGCACCCTGTCGCTGTTGTTCAAGGGCGACGGAAACTGCGCCGAGGTGCAATGGACCTTCCTCGGCTTCAGCATGGGCGAGTGGTCCCTCGCCTGGTTCGTGCTGTTTCTGGTCGCGGGGGTCGTGCTGTTCCTGCGCGCCGACGACGCGCGCGCCGTGGCCGTGGTCACCCCCGGTGTCGAGGCAGGCACGGCCTGATGCCCGCGAACGATCTGCTGCGTTCGGTCGTCGTGCACTGCCCGTATTGCGGCGAGCCGCTGGACATCGACGTCGACTGCTCGGTCGACGCGCAGAACTACATCGAGGACTGCCAGGTCTGCTGTCGCCCGATCGTCATGGACGTCGGCGTCGATGTCGACGGCGACCCGAACGTCGTCACTCGCAGCGAGGACGAGTAGGGCCACAGCCGGGGCTCAATTCTCGCCGAGTCGTTGCTGCAGGGCGCGGTAGGCGGGCTTCGCACGGTATTCCTCGTCGAGCGGCAAGGGGGTCTTGCGGAAACGCCATGAGTAGCGGTCGGTGTAGCCCCAGCTCTGGAACGCCTTGCAGCGGGGCTCGGCCAGGCAGATCGAGAGCACGCGCTCGTACACCTCGGCCTGCTCTGCCTCGGTATCGTCGCCTTCCATCGACACGTCGAACTCGGTGATCCACACGTCGAGATCCATTTCCGCCACGCGACGAATATTCGCCTCGAACTCGTCGAACTTGTCGAAGCTCGCGTAGACGTGCATCTGGAACCCCACGCCGTCGATCGGGGTGTCGGCCGCCTTCATCGAGTCGAGCAGGCGGAACAGCCCGTCGGCCTTCGTGCCCGCCCAGCCGATGTGGTAGTCGTTGTACAGCAGCGTCGCGTCGGGCGCGGAAGCCCGCGCCTGCCGGAAGGCGATGTCGATGTGGGCAGGACCCATGGCCTCCATCCACACCGAGTTGCGGAAGCTGCCGTCTTCCTCCAGCGCTTCGTTGACCACGTCCCAGACCGGCACGGTGTCGCGGTAGCGGGTCATCACGCGGTCGATGTGCTCGCGCATGTGGCCCTCACGCAGGGTCGGGTCGGACGCCCTGACCCAGGCCGGGAGCTGGGCGTACCAGACGAGCGCATGACCGTGGATCAGCTGCTCGGCGGCCCGCGCCTTGGCGACGAGGTTGTCGGCCTCGGCCCAGCGGTAGATGCCGGGCAGCGGATTGATGGCATCCATCTTCATCGCGTTCTCGGCGGTGACGACGTTGAACTCCCGGGCGGCGATGTCGGCGTAGAGTGCGCCGTCGGGGCGCCGCTGAAAGCCCGAGGCCGAGGCGTAGCCGATCAGGAAGTCCCGCTGATCGGCCAGTTCGCGCAGCGCCGTGCCCTCGAGCGCGAAGTCCTCGGCCGCGCGCACGTTCACCTCGATGGTCTTCTCGTGCGTAAGGCTCGGGTCGACGGCATCACGGGCAAGCACGCCGATCTCCAGCCGGCCGACGGTGTCCGGCACGAAGCGCAGGATCCGGATGCGGGGATCCTCGCGGTGCACGACCAGTGTGGCTGCCGGCGGGGCGTTCGTCAGTTCGATGCTCGGGATGGTCGCGTTCGGGTCGGTGCCCTTGATCTCGATGACCACCGGGTCGCCGACGCGAACGGTCTGCGGCTCCACCTTGTCGATGCCCGGGCCGCGGTTCTCGATGGAGGCCGGATCGCTGGGCTCGAGCACCCTGACACGGACCGTGTAGCGCACGCGCAGCGCCGGCTCGTCCGGGTCGACGGTGTAGACGTGAAACTCGTGGATGCCGACGTCGGGCTCCAGCGGACGCCAGACGACCGTGCGCGTGGAGTCGAAATTGTCGATGTAGTTCGCCGCGTCCGGCAGGTTCTCCGTGTACTGCCCGGCCACTCCGCCGTCCGGATCGTCGGGATCGAGCCGGAGCTCGAGCAGTTCGCCGGCGAAGAGCGTCACGTCCTCGAGCTCGGCAAAGAAGGGCGCGGCGTTCTGCTCGAAATCATGATCGGGCGGCGCGCTCAGGACGGGGGGAGGAGGACCGGCTTCGAACTCCTCCACGCTGATCGTGCGGAAGGGGTCGATCGGAAGATGCTCGCGTTCCTCGACCAGCGGGAAGCCCGCATCCGTGTAGCGCGGTCCGCTCGCTGGCTGAGGTTCGTCGGCCGCGTCGGGCGCCGAGGTCAGCGGCGGATTCGGCAAGGCGGGCAAGGGGCCCGCTGCGTACTGCTCGAGCGAGAGCACCGCCGAGGGGTAGTCGACGGTCAGGGGGTCGGGCAGGGTCTCCGGAGCGGCCGGTCCGGGCGTTCCGTCCGATGGCCCACCGACGGCTGCGCCGTCCACGGGATCGTCGATGACCTCACCGCCGACGCCGTCCTCGGGGGCGGTCGTCGGATTGCCCGTGGGGTCGTCGGCCGCGCCGGGTTCGGGTTCGCCGGGCGCGAGCGGATCGAGGCCGTCCTGCGGTGCCGACGTGACGGGTTCGGACGGCGCCTTGCTGGCCGTCGGATCGGCGCTGCTGCAGGCGGCGAGCGATCCGAGCAGGAGCAACGTGACGAGGGTCGAGACCTTCGTGCGCACCGCGAACATCGGAGGCAGGGGATCGTGGGGCATGGTGGTGGCGTTGACGGTGGAATGGCGAGGAACATAGGACAAGACAGCCCACAGGTTTGTGTCGATCGTCTGCGTCCGACGAACGAACAGTCATCGAGCGTGGCGATCGTCGAAAGCGTGAACCGCATCCGGCCCGCTTCGCGTTGCCGCGGCATGCTCTCGGTTCGATCGGAACGCGGAGACCGGACATGGGTAGCATCCACTACTTGCCAACTACGCGGGACAACGGGATCAGGATGCTGGAGCGTGCCGTCACGCAAGCGATCGCCTCGCATCGCGACCCTCGCGTCGCCGCCCTCTGGGGCCCCATGGCTCGCGACACGCTCACGCGATGGTCGGGTCCGCCGGTGCCGAGCAGCGGGCGCCTCGACGTCGCTGTCGAGAAACCGCTCGCCGACGCGGACAGGCAGCGTGTCATCGCTGCACTGACCGCCTGGACCGACAGCTATTTCGGTGACGTGTGTGCGTGCATGATGGAGATGCACCGCGAGATCCTCACGCTGCAGCAGCGCGTCGCCGAACTGGAGGTCGAGCGCGCCTCCGCGAGAACGCGGGACGACTAACGTTCGGGCAGCCGGCCCCTTACGCGGGCAGGCCGGAGACGGCCACCGAGTTCAGCCCGGCGCGTTCGACGTCGTGACGGTTGGCGGCTCGAGCAGGGAATCCGCGCCGGAGCCGCCCGAGGTGGACGGGTCGCTCTCGCCCTCGACAGACGCGGGATCGGGAGCCTGGCGGAGCTCGCGCCGCTTGAGGTCCGGGAAGCCGATCCGACCGATGCCCGGAAGCTTCAGCGCCGGCGGCAACAGGTCGATCCCGGCGGTCAGGCCGAGCAGATTCAGCTCGATGCCTTCTTCCAGGCCGACGAGCAATCCGGCGTAACCGCCGAGCGACAGCTGCACGCCGGTACCGCTCGGCGTCAGCCCTGCCAACCGCTTGCCGGGCAGGTAGTCCTTGCCGACCGCGTTGGCCGGCAGCTCGAGACGGAGCTCCGGCACGGCGCGCCCCAGGTGGGCGACGAAGGTGTTGCTGTTGGGTCCCGGCCAGACATGGTAGACATCGTCGTACGGATAGCCGGCCGCGGCGGCGTGCAGGCGGTCGATCAGCGCGTCGACGCGCTCGTCGCCGCGGATCTCCCTGAGCAGGGTCGGCGCGTTGCCGAACCACTTCGCGTCTGGCGTACCCTGCCGGACACGGACCGCACTGTTGCCCCAATACACGCGATAGCCGATGACTTCGAGCCGTGTGTACGCGCTTTCGTCCCTGCGCTTCGTGGCGACCCAGGTATGCACGCCTATCGCCCCGCGCCATCGCGCCGCACGAGCTGCATACACCTGCACGATGGCATCTGGCCCACGAGGATCAGGCGCGAGTCGGGCCACGGTCTGGGGCGAGCGAAAGCGACTTGCGCCGTCGCCGCCGTAGTGCGCGGCGAGCATGCAGCCCGGCGGCAGGACATACACCGCGACGATGATCGTGAGCGTGCGCAGCAGCCGCCTGCAGATGGAGCGGATTCTCGACATCGGCGAATGGCGTGGCCGGGGATGGGACGAAGGAACCCCCTACCTTATCAGGCCACGATCCGACCCGCAGCCGGACGGGCCGGCAGCGGGTGAATGACAGACGCCTCGGCCGCGGTGCCGACTCCTCGAAGCCGGTGCCGGATAGGCGCGGTCAGCCCGCGCCTCCGTTCAGCCCTTCGGGCCGGCGACGAACCACACGACGAGCCCGACCAGTGGAAAGGCGAGCACCCCGAGGATCCAGAGCACCTTCGCCACCGTGGACGCGCCGCTGTTGATGATCTTGACGATCGCCCAGATGGCGACAGCAAGGTGAACGAGGCCCAGAAGGCCGCCAATCGATGTCAGTTCCATGTGCGAAGTGTAGGACGAGACAAGACACCGTTGCCGCTGACTGGACGGTTGCGGCAAGCTTTACCAATCATGCTGTCCGCGTCCGCGTCCGCGTCCGCGTCCGCGTCCGCGTCCGCACCGCCACTCCCACTCCCACGCCACCGCCGCCACCAACGCCAACGCTCACCCCAACCCCAACCCCAACCCCAACCCCAACCCCAACCCCAACCCCAACGCCAACGCCAACGCCAACTCCAACGCCAACGCCAACGCCAACGCCAACGCCAACGCCAAC